>JAEEGJ010022307.1_pt1 | contig 13463 bp, 10 predicted proteins | sample 8958761 | NCBI WGS metagenome assembly JAEEGJ01 (sample SAMN16246546, study PRJNA631951) | gut metagenome | biome: gut microbiome; feature: rumen; material: RS-attached | host: Bos | place: Iran: Karaj | collected 2018-10
CTTCCTGGATCAGGCTCTTTCTGCACAGAAGATCTGCCTGTCCCGGAAGTGCATATCCCTTCTCAAGTCTTGAAGAGATACTCTCCCTGAACTCCATCTCGACAGCTCTGCCCTGTCCGATACATCTTGCAGGCTCGTCGGCAAAGTATCTTACTCCGTCCCCGAATATGGTCTTTACCCATTCGGGGAATGTCAGAGTCTCATCAGGATAAAAATACAGAAGATAGCTTTCGAGATTGAGCTTTCGTCCGATCTCGGTAAGATCTTCCTTAAGCCTTTCGGCATCTGTCTTAACCCTGTGAGCCTCCTCAGTCTTGAAGAGCTTCCTGAGCCTTTCATACTGTTTGTCCGCATCCTTCATTACGAGCTCAAGGCCTCTTACGAGCCTCTCATCATCCATTAGCATCTCGGATGCAGGATATATACTGATACTCTCTCTGTTTTCGATTGATCTCTGTGAATAGGGATCATATGTCCTTACAGTCTCCACATCATCCCCCCACACCTCGATACGATAGGGGTTATCCTCGGTAAGATCATAGATATCGATTATATCTCCGCGGATTGAAAACTGCCCCGGGCTCTGGGCTTCGGCGCATCTGTCATATCCGAGGAAAATAAGCTTCTTCCTGAGCTTTTCGATATCCAGTGTTCCACCGGCCTCTATCTTTATGACAGTCATGTCATTGTTCATGGGGACCTGTCTTGTCATAAGGGCAGCATAGGTTGTAACGACAGTAAGGCTCTCCTTCTCCAGCAGAGCGCGGTAAGTCCTTATCCTGTCCCTGACAAGATCGTTACTGTTGATATCCGACTGGAAGAATATCAGGTCCTTGGCAGGAAAATAGAATGTATTCTCATCATAGAGCCTGTACTCATCGGCGATGGCTCTTGCCCTGATATCATCATAGGTAAGGATCATGCGGCACTTTACATCGGGAGAAAGCCCCGCGATCATGTGAAGCTTCTGTGAATCACCGCAGCCCGTAACAGACACCGTCCCCTTGGGTAACCGCGTGCTGCCTCCCCTTATTACTGTTCTGAGATCCTCTATATCCGCTATGCCCTCGAGAGGTTTTAATAAACTACTGCTGATTTTCATCTTTTCTCGTATTGAACCTGTTCATCGCTACATCTGCGCCGTCAGTTACTATACAGCAGACGGCATCCGCCGCCTTTTTGTACGCATCGCTCATCTTCTTTGCATCCTCGGATGAAAAGTGACCGAGCACATGCCCCACCATATCACCGCCCGAATCCCCCACACCGACTCTTACTCTTACAAAGTCCTCGCTTCCCATATGGAGGATGATGTTCTTAAGTCCGTTATGTCCGCCGGAGCTTCCCTTCATGCGGATCCTGATATTGCCGGTGGGTATCGCAACATCGTCAGATATGACAATGATGTCACTTACTCCGCCAAGCTTGTAATAATCATTCAGTTCCCTCACGGCTTCGCCGGAAAGATTCATGAAGGTCTGGGGCTTTACAAGGATCACCTTCTCGCCGCCTATCATCCCCCTTGCAGTGTGCGCCCTGTGCTCAGCCTTCCACATCCCCGCACTTATCTCAAGCTTCTCCGCAAGGGCTGATATCACGTCAAAGCCCACATTGTGGCGGGTGTGTTCATATTCTCTGCCCGGATTCCCGAGCCCTACTATCATTTTCATCTCTTTATCTCCCTGATCAATTACTTATACTGCCCGATCATTCTGCTTTTGTCCTGCAGGCTCCGGACACATATCATACTTTTAAAAATTTTTTCCGGATATGCATGTTATCTTCTGTAAAATCTCACGTACTTTCCGTCAGTGCATGAAGTATATCCGAAGTCATTTTCTATATACTGCATGATCCAGTTATCCGGATCTTCCATGAGCTGTCCGTACCAGCCGTCCACGACTATCACATCCGGTCTTTTCTCAGGATACAGCTCCCAGTATGTAAGAAGCCTCTCATCGTAGGATGTGGGATCCACCGTGGAGAAATGGCATACTTCATATTCTCCGAACATATATGGTGTGGTGCCCGGTGCAAAGACCATGTTGGTCACTATAAGGACATTTTCTCCGTCCCTGACATTAGCTTTGAAATCCTCGTGATCACAGTTGTAGATATAGCAGCACATATAATCCGAAAGGATGCCTGCTGCAGGGCCTTCCTTCATTATCCCGCGCACATCCAGAGGAGACTTAAGTTCCCTTCCTCCCTTGACGGAGCCGCCCTTTCCGATCATGGCCGTAATCACCACTCCGGTGAAAAGTATGAATATGAGCTTTTTCCCGTTTTCACCACAGGACCTGCGGATCATGACCGCAATCACAGCAAGTGCGGTAAGTATCCCGAACATTCCGTGAGGCAGTGCGTTGAAGAATTGAAGATCGCTTATATAGAAAACCGCAAGGATGGATATGACAGATCCGGTAAAGCCGTACATGTAGGGACTTATAAGGCTATCTGCGGCAGTGGTGCTATGGTGGCGTGCAGTCTTGAATTCCATGATTAGCAGGATCACCGCAGTAAACAGGATCGTGAGCAGATGTATCTGAGGATATTCATAGCCTTTTCTGAGGACTATCCAGAACAGAAGCTGTACCGCACAGGAAACCAGTATTGATATAACGGCATACAGATACTTTCCGGGAATCCTCTTCATGACACTCTGAGTATTACCGTTATCCTCTCCCGAAAAAGCAGGGATTCGTCCTGCGATGACCTTATATATGATGAACGAAATGACGGCTATGATGAGCAGCATCAGTGCGGCCTGTCCAAGGAAGGTGATGCTTCCGGTCAGTTTTCCGTCTGTTGAACCGGACATTACATGAGTCAGATCGAATTCAACGGTGTACCGTGCATTCCTGATAAGCGTATCAAGGCTGATCCTTCTAAGAACGATACCGAGCCATATCCCGGCGCATACGGCGTCAGAGAGTATGTAGACCAGAATGTCCCTGATCCTGTTTTTACCGGATCTGTATGCGATATACCCTATGGTAACGGGGAACAGAATGATGCATGTGGGATAACTCAGGATCTCAAGTGCCAGGGCACATGACGAGATCACAAGCCATATCAGCCCCGTGGATTTACGACAGGATCTTTCTGCCCTGCTTCCATGATAAAACTCCATTAGTGACAGCGCCATTATGGTAAAAAACCACAGCTGCATATTGGAAAACTCCGGGATGTCTATAAGTTTGGGGACGGAGTTAAAGTAAAGCAGCGCAAGAAGAAATGCTTCCTTCCTTTCCATGCGCTTTCCGAAGGCTCTGTATATCCAGAAGGAAAGCCCCGCTCTTACAGCTTCCGTTACGACTCTCAGGAAGATGACAACTCCCGTATAGGTTCCGGTCACCAGATGATAGATGTACATCATGGCAATGCACAGAAATGCAGAGGTCTGGTGAGGCTCCCACATCTCCCCGAATATCGCATCCCCCTTAAGGTTACGGTACGCCATTACGATCTGGTATTCCTCGTCCATGGTATAGTCCACGAGTATAAGCTTGATCGCAGCAAGAATGCTGAATACAACCAGAATTCCGAATATTGACTTTGAACTGTTTTTTTCTCTTTTTGACATGACCATATGCAGACGAAGCTTCTGACCCCGTCTGTACATCCCTGATTATTTACTATTAAAGACTATATTCTAAAGGCTTTTACGTCAACAAAATTTTAAAAAAGGGTGAGGCCACAGAGCCACACCCTTTATGCTTACCCTTATAAAAAAGATCCCTTACATTATAAATCTCTCTCTTTGTTCAACGACGACCTTGATGCGTCCGCCATCTCCACGGTGCACCTCACCGCCGTTAAGTGTCGAATGGCTCTCGACTATGCAGCTTTCGATCACTGCATTGTCACCGATGTAGACATCGTTCAGGATTATGGAGTTCCTGATGATAGTATTATTTCCGATGTAGCTGGACTTGAAAAGTATGGAGTTTTCAACGGTTCCGTTGACGATACATCCGCTGGAAACAAGGGCATTTCTCATCTGTGCGCCCGGATTGTATTTTGCCGGAGGCAGGTCATCAACCTTGGAATAGATATTAGGATACTGGTTGAAGAAGTAATCTCTTACCTGAGGATTGAGGAAATCCATATTGGTGTCATAGTAATCCTCGACGGATGCGATATTCTTCCAGTAGGACTTGATCTTGTATCCGAAGATACGCTTCACATCACGGTATCTTATGATGACATCGCGCACGAAATCATATCTGTCTTCCTCTGCACACTTCTCGATGACATCGATGAGAAGTCTTCTGCGGATGATGTAGATACCGCAGGAAATGGTCCTTGTCTTGGGCTGAAGAGGCTTCTCCTCAAATCCCACAACCCTCATCTCTTCGTTCATCATTATGGTTCCGAAGCGGGACATATCCGCATCATCGGGCATATCCTTACAAACGACAGTGATGTCAGCTTTCTTGTCCACATGGTATTCAAGAAGAGTGTTGAAATCCATCTTGTAGACACAGTCACCGGGAGCGATGATAACGTAGGGCTCATGGCTTTCCTTGAGAAATCCGAGATTCTGGTAGATGGCATCAGCCGTTCCTCTGTACCAGCTGCTGTTATCGGAAGTCATGGCAGGAGTGAGAACATAAAGTCCGCCCTGCTTACGTCCGAAGTCCCACCACTTGGATGAATTCATATGTCTGTTGAGACTTCCGGCATTGTACTGTGTGAAAACAGCCACCTTTTGCACATGGGAATTGGACATATTACTAAGGGTGAAATCTATGCTCCTGTAGCTGCCTGCGATAGGCATGGCACATACAGCCCTGTTCTTCGAAAGCTCAGCCATTCTGTGATTGTTGCCGCCGGCTAATATTATTCCGATTGCTCTCATAGTCTTCTCCTCATTCCTCCGCAGTGATAAGAGTCTTGCCGGATGCAAGGTAATTGCCTTCATAATCGCCCGGGGTGGTGATACCGTAGACAACCGAGTTCTTGCCTATGCTTACGCCGTCCGGAATGATACTCTTTTCACCGACGGTGACAAGTCCGTCAGTATAGATCTGAGGTGCGGTATCATTGGGAACCTCGTCGCCAACACCCATCTTTACATTATTTCCGACCTTAACCTTCTCGGCTATGATCGCTTTGGTGATCTCACAGCCATCGCCGATCACGGTCTCGTTCATGATTATGGAATCCCTGACAACACTGCCCTTGCCGATCCTTACGCCGCAGCCGATGACAGAATTATATACCTTGCCCTCTATCTCACTTCCTACACCGATGATACATCTGGACACTTCGGATTCTGCCGAAAAATACTGAGGCGGCTGGATGTCGCTCTTGGTATAGATCTTCCAGTATTCCTCGTAAAGGTTGAACTCAGGAACTATATCGATGAGCTCCATATTGGCCTGCCAGTAGGAATGAAGAGTTCCCACATCCTTCCAGTATGAATTGAATTCATACGCATAGAGTCCCGCACCCTTATCTCTGCAATAAGGGATGATGTGCTTACCGAAGTCGAGATTAGGCTGGTCCTTGAGTGCGAGCATTCCGTCACGGAGTGTGCTCCAGTTGAAGATATAGATACCCATTGATGCAAGGTTGCTTCTGGGATTCTTGGGCTTTTCCTCAAAGTCCACGATCCTCTTGTCGTCATCGGTGATCATGATACCGAAACGTGATGCCTCTTCGATGGGAACAGGCATTACGGCTATGGTAAGATCGGCACCCTTGGACTTATGGAAGTCCAGCATCACCTCATAATCCATCTTGTAGATGTGGTCACCGGAAAGGATCAGAACATAATCGGGATTATAGTTCTCGATGTATTCCATGTTCTGGTATATCGCATTCGCAGTACCCGAATACCACTCACTTCCCTGAACGCTCTCATAAGGAGGGAGCACGCTTACGCCGCCGATATTCCTGTCAAGATCCCAGGGAATACCGATCCCTATGTGCGAGTTAAGTCTGAGGGGCTGGTACTGTGTCAATACACCGACGGTATCAACTCCCGAATTGATGCAGTTAGACAGCGGGAAATCGATGATCCTGTATTTTCCGCCGAAGGAAACAGCGGGCTTTGCCACCTTAGACGTGAGCACCCCGAGTCTGGATCCCTGTCCGCCTGCCAAAAGCATGGCTATCATTTCCTTTTTTACCATGTGAGTATGCCTCCCGGTCTGAACTTTTCCGGACCAGTTTCCGAAAAAAACAAATTTGATAGTCTGAAAAAATGTTACCTGATGAAGTGTTCAGAAATTGTTTTGGAATACGTTTTCTATTAGTCCCCATCGGACATTTATGTATCAGTAGTTTAACTATATCACTATAATCTGAAAAATTGAATAGTTTTCTCAAAAATTGTCTAACAATTTACAAAGTTTCTGAAATATCACCACATTTAGTGGTAATTCTAAAAAAACACCACAAGAGAAAACTGTGAGCGCGGGGACAGTTCTTGCATTCACAAGGACTGTTGGAAGAACAGGTTGAACAGGGGATGGTTCCTGCATTCACAAGGACTGGCAGGAGAACAAGGGTGAACAGGAGGAATGTTAACTTATTTAGTGATTGGTTGACATTTATCTGTAGGAATGTTAACATCTCCTTCGATTTGGTTAACATTTGGAATACTTAGAAAAGGATGAATTCAGACATGCGTAATTCAAAACTCACAGACATGATACTTATAGGATTATTTGCGGCGCTCATCGCGGTGTGTGCCCAGATACAGATCCCGGCGACCGTTCCATTCACACTGCAGACCTTCGCCATCTTCCTGGCTGTGGGACTGCTTGGAGGCAAGAGGGGCACGGTATCTGTTGTGATCTACATACTGCTGGGAATGGTTGGACTGCCTGTGTTTGCGGGATTTAAGGGAGGGATTGCGGCGCTCCTCGGAACAACCGGAGGCTACATCATAGGATTCATCTTCTCTGCCCTCCTCATGTGGGCATTGGAAAAGCCGGTCTCTTCCCTCTTCGGAAAAGAAACCGGCGCAGACAGCAAAAAGAACATATTCCGGAAAATGGCAGGCCCCGCGATATCCATGATCCTCGGTCTTATCGTCTGCTACATCTTCGGAACCGCATGGTTCGTCATAGTCTATACCAATACGAAAGAACCCATAGGCATCTTGACTGCTCTCGGATGGTGCGTGTTCCCCTTCATAATCCCCGACCTAATAAAGATCGCACTTGCACTTGTGCTGACTCTCAGACTCAGAAAATTCGTACCATGTAACTGATGAGATAAACGATCACCTGCCCGGTCAAACACCATCCTGACTTCAGGGAGTGTGAACGATGGAGCGGTTCTTACGTTCACCTGCATTAAAATATTATCTTCACAGTGGTACCCTCATTTTCTGCAGATTCCAGAGTGATCTCATGTCCCAGTCTCAGGCAGAGTTTTCTGCAGAGATACAATCCAATACCGGTAGAGGCTTTGCCTGCACGTCCGTTGGTGCCGGTGAAGCCTTTTTCAAACGCTCTTGATACTTCCGATGACTTCATACCAATACCGTTATCCCGGATATTCATGACACTTCTGTCATTTTCTTTTGTTATAAAGAACGACAGCTTAAGCACACGTTCATCCGATGCATATTTGATGCTGTTATCGATCACCTGCCCGACAATAAACTCCATCCACTTGGCATCAGTGTAAATCCTGTCGTCGCTTTTAAGATCGCCTATGTCGATCTCGGCAGATATGGCAAAAAGAGCCTTGCGCCTTTTCATGATGACTGCTTTTACTATTTTGCGAAGATCAGCCTCCCTGATAAAGAAGTCCTTCTCAACATGGGAGCTTCTTGCATAGAAAAGAGCCTGCTCCACATATCCGTCTATCCTGTCTATCTCTTCGGAGATCCCGGTCTCTTCAAGAGGTACATCCTTATGGTTTTCGATTATCATCTTGGACGCGGAGATAGGTATCTTGACCTCATGCACCCATGTCTCGATATAATCGCGGTACTCTTCGGAGCCTCTTTTGTAAGACGCAACATTGTCACTCATGGACACTTCGGCCTCTTTCAGTATCCTGTGAATGATCTCGTATTCCTGTGATGAATATCCTTCCAATAGTTCGGGAATAAGATATTTCTTATCCAGCTTTTCGATCTTTTCCGTGATCTCATCAAAGATGTTCTTAAGCTTCCTGTAATCAGAGTACATGCACAGGGCAAAGCATGTCACGGCAGTCACTGTAAAGTAGATTTCCAGCCACAGCGCACCCCTGAGAGTCATCAGGAAGATATCCGTTGTTAATATCAAAAATGAACATGCCGTAAGGTGCACGACATGTTCTCTTATATATCTGGGAAAATTCAATTTAAAATATACCCCATTCCTCTTTTGGTTGTAATGGCACCCTTTATGCCGATCTGCTCGAGCTTACCCTTGAGCCTTGTCATGTTGACGGTCAGGGTATTGTCATCCACGAAGGCTTCATTGTCCCAGAGTTCCTCGATAAGTCTGTCCCTCGAAACAATATTTCCCTTATCCGATACAAGCACCTTCAAAATGTGAAGCTCATTCTTCGTAAGCTCAGCCTCCGGAAAACCATCGCAGGATATCCTTCCCTTAGAGGTATCCATCTTAAATGTTCCGCCCTCAGTGGACACCACAGTTACATCCAGGGTGCTGCCGGAACTGTACACCCTTCTTATAACTCCCTCTATCCTTGCAAGAAGTATCCTGGTATTGAAGGGCTTGGGAACAAAATCATCCGCACCGCTCTGAATGCTGAGAAGCTCCGTAAGCTCACTGTTGTCGCTTGTGATCATGACAACCGGAATGCCGCATGCTTCCCTGAAGGCCTTGCAGATCCTTACACCGTCAAAGCCGGGAAGTCCTATGTCCAGCAAAAGCAGGGTAAGATCCCTGGAAAGGAGCAATTCGATCACTTCCTTTTCAGATCTTCCGAAGTACTCTTCAGGCTTTATAAAGACAGCTTCATAACCGCTGCTTTCCAGGAAAAGTCCCAGCTCCGTTCCGACCTTTATATCATCTTCCAGAATTCCGATACGATACATCACAACTCCGACATTTTTCCAATATTTCCGTAATACCGTTATTTACGGTCTTCAGTTTTTGATCTAGTATAACGTTCGCAAAATAACTGGCCTAATGCGACGAATGCTTGCCTGAGAGTGCGTGTCAAAAAACGTAGGCGTAGCGGGCTACGCCGAGGCTTTTTCGGCACGTGCTATCAGGTGAGCAGGCAAGCATTTGGTCCAGTTATTTAAGATACGTTATACTAGCTTAATGCAGGCTAAAGCTGCTTCATACGGTCAGCAGGGCAAGCTTGCTTCCCTTAAGTTCCTGTATCAGTATCCCCCGCTCTTCCTTCTCGCTGACACTCATTTTTGCAAGTTCGGTGATCTTCATGTATTCGGTGGAATAGACCTCTTCTTCACCTCCGAAGAGATGCTTTTTTTTCTTTTTTATGCTGAGCCTTACCTCGGCTCCCATCTGTTTTAAGACCTGAAGCACAAAATCATCCGGCTTCAGATAATACAGTACGGTCTCAAGCTTGTCCTCGGGATCGAATGATGGGATGATACTCTCAGCCACAACCTTCCGGAATTTAAATAATATGTCATCGCACAGGGTTATCTCTTTGAGGGTATATCTGCTTCCCACATAAAATGATCCGGCATCCTGCATGAAGTATTTATAATCTTCGTATACCTGTTTCTTCATTGTGCCCGGTCATCCTCAATCACTTCGATCCTGTATCCGCTTATCTCCATTGCTTCCCTTACGGACTTCTCGGAGATGCCCGCAAATTCCGCTACTTCCTTCACTGTGACCTTTCTCTCCAGGGACTCGGCCAGTTCCATAGCCTTGTCATAAACACTGTTTGTCTTCTTAAGGATCTTATCCGATGTGGAATCCTCGGTGGCAGCTTCTCCTATAAGCTCTTCCATGGAATCCATGGCAAGCTTCATGAGAAATCCTTCACAGTCCTCCGGCTTTTCCTGGGAATCCAGGATACCCACACCCCTGCACAGAGCTGCATTTCCTTCGCCGATAAGATCTTCGAGATAAACTCCCTGTCCCGTATATATGCGGGCCATCTGGGCTATATCCTTCAGATAGCATTCCACCAGCATATTCTGTGCATTCTTATCACCTGCCATCGCTGAAATGGTAAATGCCCTCTTTTCGCCGTCAGTGTAGTCCTTAAGCTCCTCAAGCTCGTCAAGATACATCCTGAGATAGTCGGTATCAGTTTCATCCAGTGCAAATTCCGATAGAACAGCCTCGGTATCCGACAGGGTCACTCCGCCTTCATCGGGGATCTCCGAAGCCGAAATACCGGACGATGCAAGTTCTATCTCCCATCTTATACCGCGCCCTTTCAGATAATCGAAGACCATTCCGGTCTTTTCCTCATCAAGCTCAAGAGGCTTAAGAGCGTCAAGTATATCGTTCTTATCAATAAAACCGCCCTGCAGAGCAGCTTTTCTTCTCAATTCTTCAAGTGTTTTTCCAAAGAGAACTTCTCTATCCATATATATCCTTTAATACCGGTTTGTGAAAAACAGATGCCCTTTCCATGCACGGGATACCTTAACGGACATGGGAGTGCTGGAACAGGTGAACCTGACAGTATTCATAATTGCCATTGCATTTGGAACAGTATCTGAACATCATATCCGGATCCGTAAGATCGGTCTTCCCGCAGATCGCACATTTATGTCTTGCCATCTTCTGGGTCTGTCCACCGGCCTGGAATCCCTGCTGCTTATATCCCGCATTCTGCCCCGCACGGTAGCTCCTGTTGAACTGGTTATGCCTCTTTATCTGCTTGGGAGATAACGCTATTCCCTTGATATTGGCCAGATAGAAGATCAGACAGTTTACCACTGCCGCGAGTACCGCAAATCTGGTGTAGGGTCCTCCAACTATGAGCATATACACCATGTAGAGGGCGTCGGCGATCCCCAGCCATTTCATCTTGATGGGGATGAGAAAATACAGCCTTACAACATCATTGGGGTATGTCATTGCAAAGACCAGATAGATGGACATGTTGATATAATATGTACTGAAGGCAAACCAGACATAGCCGCTGAGCATATACCCGGCCTGTTCGTACATATCAACAACCGCAGTTCCTTCCGTCAGATACAGAAAAGCAAGATAGGCGAAGGAAAACAGTATCGTGAGAAACACACCGGTGAAAATAAACAGGTTGTACCTGTAGGTTCCCCATGTCCTCTCCAGGATCGTGCCTATGGAATAACAGCAAAACAGCATAAGCAGCACAAAAAGGATATTATTTTCGTTCGGCGGGATTATCAGCCATGTGACCAGTCTCCAGACCTGTCCGTGAAGGATCTTATATGGGTCAAGAGCCAGATAATATAAAAACGAGTCGTTGACCATCTGTATGATATATCCTATGGCATATCCGATTATCAGCCACATGGTCAGGTTCGGAACGACATACTTACGAAATCTGTTTTCAAAATTACTCAAGACAAAATCTCCTTAAAAAAACCAAAAATCCTGTATAAGTTTACCATTTTTACCCTTTCAAAACAAGGCGGACAGGTTTGGGTTAAACAAATCTTAATAGCTCATAAACAGTTGCTTTTAAGGCAACTTCCCACTATAATTGTCAAGGTATGCATTTTTTTACATTTATTAAGAAATAATATTTCCGGATCTGAGGTTTTCAAATGGCAGAAGCATTAAACAACAATAACTCTACCGCAGGCAGTGCAAGGCTCGGTATAGACATAGGCTCCACCACCGTAAAGGTGGCTTTTCTGGACGAAGATGGCAGGATACTCTTTTCGGATTACAAGAGACATTTTGCAAGGATAAGGGAGACACTCAGCGATCTTCTTTCGGATGCTTATAAAAAGCTGGGGAACAGGACCATTTACCCCATGATCACAGGTTCCGGCGGACTGACCCTTGCAAAGCATCTGGGTATACCCTTCACACAGGAGGTCATAGCGGTCTCCACATCCTTACGCGAGATATGTCCTGGCACGGATGTGGCCATAGAGCTGGGCGGTGAAGATGCCAAGATCATCTATTTTGAGGACGGAAATGCCGAACAGAGAATGAACGGCATATGCGCCGGAGGAACGGGATCCTTTATAGACCAGATGGCATCCCTGCTTCAGACAGATGCTGCGGGGCTTAATAAATATGCCGAAAACTATAAGTCTCTTTACACCATAGCAGCCCGCTGCGGAGTTTTTGCAAAGACCGATATCCAGCCCCTTCTTAACCAGGGTGCAAGAAAAGAGGATATTTCCGCAAGTATATACAAGGCTATAGTCAATCAGACCATTACAGGTCTTGCCCAGGGACATCCCATTGAGGGCAATGTCGTATACCTTGGCGGACCTCTTACATTCATGTCATACCTTCGTGACAGTTTTGACGAGGCCCTTCATCTGAAGGGAACCCTTCCCGATGATTCGCTTCTTTTTGTGGCTCTCGGTGCAGCATATTATGCAAACGAGCCTATAGATCTGAACGAGGCTCTTAAAAAGATTGGTGAAAAAAGGGAGTTCTCTGCGGCCAATGCACTTGAGCCTCTGTTTAAGGATGAGAATGAGTACAAAGAGTTTTCCGAGCGTCACGCAAAGGATACGGTGCAGCACAGGGAAAGTTTTGATACTTCGGAAGAAGTTTTCTTAGGTATAGATTCCGGTTCCACTACATTAAAGCTTGTCCTTATCGACAAGGACGGAAGCATTCTATATTCGCGCTACACTTCCAACCAGGGGCGCCCCATTGATGTTGTGGTTGAGCTGCTGAAGGAAATGTATGAAAAGTATCCGGATCTGAAAGTCACAAGTGCGGCGGTTACCGGCTACGGTGAGGAAATGATGAAGTCTGCCCTGGGCATAGACTTAGGTATAGTCGAGACAGTGGCGCATTTCACGGCTGCCAAATTTTTCCTGCCGGACGTTGAGTTTATCATCGATATCGGCGGACAGGATATGAAATGTTTCAAGATACGGAACGGGGCCATTGATAATATTTTCCTTAATGAAGCATGTTCTTCCGGTTGCGGCTCTTTCCTTCAGACCTTTGCGGGATCCCTGGGATATGAGATAGCCGAGTTTGCAAAGATAGGACTCTTCGGCCAGAAGCCTGTGGATCTTGGTTCCAGATGTACCGTGTTCATGAATTCATCCGTTAAGCAGGCACAGAAAGAAGGGGTGTCTGTTGAGGATATTTCCGCAGGTCTTTCCATTTCCGTGGTAAAGAATGCATTATATAAAGTTATCCGTGTTAACACAGCTAAGGAGCTGGGCGAGAGGATAGTGGTCCAGGGCGGAACCTTCCTTAATGATGCAGTGCTCCGCGCTTTTGAAAAAGAGCTGGGGGTAAATGTTATCCGTCCCGACATTGCCGGCATGATGGGTGCCTATGGTGCGGCCCTTTATGCAGAACGGTCACATGCAGCTGCAGTCAGGTCAGGTAAAGCCTCTCAGGACT
>JAEEGJ010022309.1_pt1 | contig 13462 bp, 8 predicted proteins | sample 8958761 | NCBI WGS metagenome assembly JAEEGJ01 (sample SAMN16246546, study PRJNA631951) | gut metagenome | biome: gut microbiome; feature: rumen; material: RS-attached | host: Bos | place: Iran: Karaj | collected 2018-10
TCCGCCGCTTGTACGGATTTTATCCCAAAGAGTATGATTTGAAAGCCAGGAGGTAAAAATATTTTCAGCAGCGGCTTCTTTTGTAAGATAATCTGAAGCTGGTGTAACTGCGGCAGCATAGCCGGTCTGCCCGGAGACCTTAAGAAACTGAAGCTCCTCCGAGCGGCATTCTTCAAACTGGCTGATATAAGGAGAAAGCTCCTCCATTGTATACTGATGACCTGGAAGCAGCTTTGTAAGCCCTGCCTTTACAGCAAAATCAGAAAGAAGCGGGCGAAGTTTTTTAAGGGACTCTTTATCTGCCGTAACGTGAATTATTCCTCCAGATTTGAGGCATTCGCTGTACATCCAGGCAAAGGTTTTAAGCAGTTTTTTTGCTTCGTGCTTTTTGTAGTTTGCTACAGTATGAAGCTGGCTCACACCCCACATTATCTCGTTCAAGGCAAGATTCGGGCTCCAGGCAGCACGAGCGCGCTTTTGGGCATATTCGCGGCCATTAGAAATTAAGCCATTTTTCTTTTCGGCCTTAAGCTCACCGATTAAAGTTTCGAGATGCTTATGGTCTTCAAAGTCCATCTTCGTAATAATCTCTGCAAGCATGTCGAGCGCTTCTTCCGCCCTCTCGCTAAGTGCTTTACAAATCAGCCCTATCCAGTTGCGTCCACAAAAATTATAGTCGCGGTATTTGTCGGCCTCATCAAGACACTCAGGTACATTTGGAACAGTGCCGCACAAGGTTCTTCCCCAGATGTCGCCCATAATACAAGAAGATTCAGCCGTACACTTGTCCCAGCCTTTTCCGTTCCAGCCAAGATTGGTTATTACATCTGCAAGGAATGGAACATGCTGCAAGTACTGTGGTGGCAGCTGATCGAACGGGAACAGGACATCTATATAAAAAATGCCGTTTGTTTCTTCCTGGCTGATGAAAAGCGGAATGTCAGAATTGTCGGCACCCTTTACAAACTCAAGGCTTGTGTGCGGTATGTCTATGCGGCGATCAAGCTCGCTGATTTTTGTAGTCGGGATGCATGCGGTTTCTTCTGCAGTCTCAATATGCTGCTGGTAAGCGTGAAGCTCATCGAGGTCTTTTTTAAGCTGCGCACGATCTACAGTTTTTTCGAGCTTTGCAACAAGGGCTGCTTCGGCCTCTTCGCGTTCCTTAAAATATTTGTCCGACGGTTCGGAAATAAAACGCACGGTTGGCGCTGCCGGGTCCAGAAAATATTTTTTAATCAGCTTTTTAGTATAATCCGGGTCTGAGCGCAAAGCAGCCTTTACTTTTTCAAAAGAAGTAATAGGAGTTAGTTGTGTATTACAAGGGTCACCGTTGCACCAACCCTTAAGAGCCTTTTCCATAATCTGAATGGAGAACGGGCCCCAGTACCGGTTCACTTCTCTGAGCGCAAAATCTATACCCATTACGGCGGAATCTATGTCGTCTTGTGAGACACCCTTTTCGTAGATGTCCTGCAGAGTTTTTTCTACTAAGCGGAAAACCTTTTCCTCGTCGCCTTTTTTTACGCCCCACAATCCTGCAGTGTAAAACTCTTCCTTAAACTGACCAAAGCTCTGGAACTGAACGTCATCGCCAAGCTTTGAGTCCTTGAGTGCGCGGGCAAGCGGCGAGCTGTCGTTTCCACAAAGCGCTTCACTCAAAAAGTATTTTTCCATATCAGCTATGCCTGAATACCAGTTGAGCGTAACAAGACTTCCGGTAGAGCCGGTTTCCGGTGCATAGGTTTTAACCGTGCAAGACTCGTTCACAAAGTTCAGTTTTTGAAGCTCGCGGATTTCCTTCTTTATCACCGGTTTTTTTGAAGTCACATCTATATTGCAGATTGCTCCACCCTCGCGGCAGTCGTACTTTTTTATAAGCCGGCTGATAAACCGTTCATCAATAAAATCAAGCTGCTGACCGGTTGGAATATCTCCGTACAAGAAAAGAATACAGTTATCCGGGCTGTAAAACTTCTGATGAAAATCCAGGAACTCCTCGTAGGTAAGCTCCGGAATATGAAGCGGATCTCCCCCCGACTCAAACGCAGGGTAACTTTCGGGGAACATAGCACTTATAAGATCTCCGAAGGCAATCGGCTGGAATGAGGAATAATTTCCCTTCATCTCATTGTATACAACGCCCTGAATACTCAGCTTACCGTTTTCGTCCATCTCAACGCGGTGGCCTTCCTGTATAAAGGTTGCATGATCGAGCTTTGGGAAAAATACAGCATCGCCGTACACGTCCATCATGTTGTAATAATCAGCTTTAACAACCGAAGCGCCCGGGTAAACAGTTTTATCCGGATATGTAAGTGCATTTAAAAAGGTATTTAAGCTTGTAGAAGCAAGTGTAATAAACGGTTCTTTTAGCGGATATTTCTCGCTGCCGCACAAAACAGAATGCTCCATAATATGTGCCACACCACGAGAGGTTTTGTCCAGAGTTCTAAAGGCGTAGGCAAAAAGATTTTCCTTGTCGTCCTTTAAAATATGATAAACCTCGAGTCCGGTTATTTTATGTCTCAGATACACACCGGTTGCTTTAAAATCTGGAAGATCGTCTATTGAAATAAGGACAAAGTCTTTATAGGCTTTGCCGATATTTGCTGAGTCGGTAAAATTGAACATTTAAAAACCTCAATCAAACAAACACATCATCGTTTCTGTCTTGTATTATTAAGTGGCCCTCTTCGAAAGCACGGCGAAGTTTACTGAAAAACTCCGACGTTATGCGTTCGCAGTCTGAGCGGCGCATTGGTTTTAATATATCTTCCTGGGCTCGAACCTCTGCACGGCGGCCCGCAGAAATATTACTTAAGATTTTTTCGCGGAAGTCATCCGGCTTTGCTGCAATCAGGTAGGCAATGTCTATCTCTGTCATTTCACGAAGCTTTTCCTGAACAAAGCGGTCGTCCGACTTTACAACATCGTCCATTGTAAAAAGGCGGCTTCGTAAATCCTGTCCAAGATCAGGATCATCCTGACTAAGATATGTAAGAATATCATTTTCAGCCCCCAGGTCCATTTTCTTGAGAATCTGGGCAAGAGCGTTACGTCCATCAATATTTTCTGCCTTTTCAACAGTCTGATTCAAAGACTTTTCGTGCATAGCCTGATCTACACGGCGCAGAACATCCGGGCTTACAGGTTCCATTTTTGCAAGACGCATTACAACTTCTTTCTTTTCGTCTGGTGTCATAAGGTTGATGATTTTTGCAGCCTTTTTCGGCTCCAGGTGAGAAAGAACCATACTCTGTACACCAGGGTTTTCATCTTTTATAAGAAGATAGATACGCTCGTTGTCAGCATCGCGAAGGTAATTAAACGGAACCTTACCTTCAAGCGGCATGGCTCGTTTTAGAAGCTCGTCTGCCCGCTTTTTGCCGTAAGCCTTTTCCAGCATTTCGCGGGCTGTTTCTACACCACCCTGCTCGCGGGCCTTGTTTAAGAGTCCGTTAAATTCTTCGAGAATTACTGCAGCCTCTTCCTTACTTACAGTACGGATAGAAGCAATTTCCGGAATTATTTTTTCTATCTGAGTTTCAGAAAGATGAGGAAGAATCTTTGCCGCTTCATCTTCACCAATGAGCAGAAGAAACTTTGCAACACGACGGTAAACCGAATCAGTACCGTCGGGTGCAGTCTGCTCAACAGGAACTTTAAGAAGACCTCCGGTTTTAAGAAAGGAAACCGACTCATCAAGTTCCTGTGAATTAGAAGGATTATTCTGTATAAGATCTTTTGCTTTTATATTGTCAGCAGAAGCAGAGGTGCTGTCATTTTTATTTTCATTATTATTTTGAGGTTTAGCAGCACCATAAGCTTTTGCGAGAAAATCTTTTTTGTTCATATTATGATTTTATCATGATGAAGTGAATTTCTCAACATATGGATTTAGGCTTGATAATATAATCTCAAGCCTAAAACGAATGAGTCAAGGCTTTAAGCGAAGCGTGCCTTGACCATTCGTATTGCTCCGCTACGCTCACAATGACGAAGCAATCCATCAGGCAAATACTCCTTTTACCATCTTTGCATAATGTCCGCCAAGAGCAATGAGCTCATTATGATTTCCTCGCTCAACAATTTCACCATGATCAACAAAGAAAATTACATCTGCATTGCGGATTGTAGAAAGACGGTGAGCAATAATAAAGCTTGTTCTGCCCTTCAAAAGCTGGCCAAGTCCCTGCTGCAAAGCCTTTTCTGTATGAGTATCTACAGAAGAAGTTGCTTCATCAAGAATAAGAATGCGAGGATCACTGAGCAAAACGCGGGCAAAACTGATAAGCTGTTTCTGTCCCTGGCTCAAACCGCCACCGTTAGCCGAAAGTTCCTTGTTATAGCCTTCCGGAAAGGCGGAAATAAATTCATGAGCCTGAACAGCCTTGGCTGCAGCCATACATTCTTCGTCAGTTGCGTCGAGTCTTCCGTAGCGGATATTTTCCATAATGGTACCACTGAAAAGGAAGGAATCCTGAAGCATTACACCAACCTGTTTACGGATAGATTTAATCAAAAGCTCCTGTATATCAATTCCATCAATTAAAATCTTACCCTTTTCTGCGTTATAAAAGCGGCTTAAAAGATTTACGATAGTAGTTTTGCCTGCACCTGTAGGACCTACAATTGCAACCGTCATACCAGGAGTGATTGTAAAATCAACATCCTTGAGAATAGGATTTCCCGGCTCATAGCTGAAGTCCACGTGGTCAAACTGAACATGTCCGCGGATTGGAGGAAGCTCGCGGGCACCAGGCTTATCTGTAATATCATCATCTTCATCAAGCAGTTCAAAAATGCGTTCGATATAGGCACCAGTAGTTACCATGGAATTGTAGAAGTTTCCAAGATTCTGGATAGGCTGCCAGAAACGCCAGATGTAGCCGGCAAAGGCAACCAGAGTACCGATTGTTACAGTTTCACCCAGCCAGTTGATACCGGCAAGGTAAACCAGAGTAACTCCCAAAGTTGAAAGAATATCTACAGAAGGCCAGATGATGTTATTGATGTTTACCGCATGAATCCAGACTTTTTTACACTTACGGCAAAGCTCATCAAAGATTCCCTGATTTACTTCTTCGCGGGCAAAACTCTGGGTTACCTTCATACCGTTAAGACTTTCAGAAAGATAGGCAGTAAGATTCGAGCGCTTATAGCTTTCCTGTTTCCAGGCTTCGTGCTGTTTTTTCTTCATAGAAAAGAGAATGATAAAAAGCACTGGAAGGACTGCCATACAAACCAGGGTAAGCTTTACGTCAATTGCAATCATAAAGCCAATGATTACAAGCAGAGTAAAGAGGTCCGAAATCAGCTGAATGATTCCGTTAGAAAGCAGATCCGAAAGGGAGTTTACATAGTTTACAACGCGGATAAGAATTTTTCCGTGAGGTCGACTGTCAAAATAAGAGAAAGGAAGAGACTGAAGCTTTGTAAAAACATCATGACGGATATTTACAATAATTTTCTGAGCAACTCTTGTCATAATCTTCAGTTTTTCTGCAAGCAGGATCCTTACAAAAAAAGTTGAAAAAAGCAGGGTTGCAGAAATAATAACTAACAAACGATAGTTAGCCGTAGGGATTGCCTTATCGATTGCCATACGGGTAAGGTATGGACTGCAGAGAGAAATTGCGGAAGACACCAGCATGATTATGCAGGAAAGCACCATCCATTTTGTATAAGGCTTAATCCATTTTGAAAGCCTGAGCAGTATATGAGGATTAAACTTCTGTTCTATTTCTTCATCTGTATCAAATTTATTTCTTGCCATAGTAAACTCCTAAATGGGGGAAGTCTCCCCCTCGCTCGCACTTCGTAGCGAGCTACCCCTTCTTGCGGGGACACCCCGCAACGCCCCGTAATTACTGTGCGCGCTGTTCTTCCCAGACTTCGCGGTAATATCCGTCACGCGAAATCAATTCCTCGTGGCTGCCCTTATCAACAATCTTTCCGTCCTGAATTACAAGAATCACGTCGCAGTTTTCAAAAGACGAAACTCTGTGGCTTATAATAAAGGCAGTGTGTCCTTCGCTGCGGCTCTTTATAGACTGACGGATTTTATATTCCGTATCATTATCAACAGCAGAGGTTGTATCATCCAGAATCATAATTTTTGGATCTGCAAGGAAAAGGCGTGAAAGAGCAATTCGCTGCTTCTGTCCACCGCTTAGGCCTACCCCGCGCTCACCAACAATTGTGTCGTAGCCGTCGGTCAGGTCGCCTATAAATTCCTTTACCCGCGCCAGTTCCGCCGCCGCTTCCACATCTTCAAAAGAAGCCTCCGGCTTAGCAAAGGCAATATTTCCCTCAACTGTATCGCTGAACAAAAAAGCTTCCTGCATGGTTATGCCGACATTGCGCCGAAGGTCCTGCAGTCTGTAGTCTTTTACATTCTTACCGTCAATCAAAACCTCGCCGGAATCTGCATCGTAGTAGCGGCACATAAGATTTGCGATTGTAGACTTACCGCTTCCCGTAGGGCCAAGGATTCCAACCGTAGTTCCTGGTTCTATAACGAAGCTCATGTCCTTTATAACCGGAGTTTCCTTGTAGGCGAAGTTTACGTTACGGAACTCTACGCGGCCGGCGATTTCGGTGTTTTCGGCTCTCTCGACCCCTTCCGGATTCTTAATCTTACTTTCCACCTTCCACAGCTCGTATAGTCTGTCTGCCGAAGCAGCAAAGTTCTGGGTATTATCAACCAACATACCAAACATATTGATTGGCTGAATAAAAGCCCACATAAGACCGTTAAAGGTTACCAGCTGACCAATTGTCATTTCCTTCTGAATTACAAGATAGCCGCCAAAAATAATGAGAATTACCGGCAGGACCTGGCAAAGAGCATCAATCCAGGGAAGGAACTTTACGCGCATGTCGGCATTGGCAACAGAAACATCCTTGTAGGCAATGTTCTCTTTTTCAAAACGCTCTGTTTCATACCCCTCGCGAACAAAGGCTTTTACAACACGGTTTCCCTCAATGTTTTCTCCAACCCTTGTATTTAAAACTGCAAACTGGTCGCGAACCTTCATATGAGCCGGCCGGATATGAATCTTAAACTTACGTACCAGCAGAAGAACTGGAGGCGCAATTACCATAAAGGCAAGTGTAAGCTTCCAGTTAATTGAAGCCAAAGTAATAATTGAAAAAATATATATAAGAGAGTTTTCCAGAATCTGATACAAAACCCAGGCAACAAAGTGGCGCACCTTATCCAGATCCGAAGTAAGCAGAGTCATAACATTTCCGCTTGGCGCATTATCATACCAGGAAAAATCCAGCTTCTGGATATGAGCATAGAGATCTTCGCGCATCTTCAAAATTACATTCTGAGAACAATGCTCAAAAATTACCTGATAGCTGTAGCGAAAAATAGACTTTCCAATAACAACACAGAGCATAATCGCAATCAATTTGAATAAAAGCTCGTGTTGCCCGCCCCTGATTACCTTATCAACTATATTTCCGGTAACCAGCGGATTTACCATATTCATTGCCGCTACAAGCACACTAAGGCAAAGGCCTGCCGCCATACCAAAACGGTACTTACGAACATAAGACCATACCCAGGAAAAAGCGCTCTTCTCTTTCATAAAAATCCTCGAAATGCATAATAAAACATTTCTTTATTTTGTGATTTTACTCTAGCATTAGAGGCAATTCCATGCTATAAAAAAAGAGGAATATTATTGTACGAATCTCTACAAGTTCCGGAGGAAATATGGACGACCTTTTTGAAGAAAGCGACAGCCTCAATGCTCCATTCCAGGCCTTTTCCGGCGACTGGAAATTTGTGAAGCCTCACTGGCACTATTTTACAGAAATGGTTTACCTTGTAAGCGGCGTTCTCTATGCAGAAGTAGACGGAAAGCAGTTTACCATGAACCCCGGCGACATGATTATTTTCCATCCAAAGCAGATTCATGCCTTCCTCGATTACCCTGTAAAAGAAGAGTATTCAGAAAAACCTCTTTTTTATGTCATTAAATTTGATGATATGATTCTCTCGAATACAACTCCAGGTTCTCCAAAACTCCCAAAGCTGCTCGACAAGGCTAATTCAGACACAGGAGCAAACAATCTGCTTACCGCCCGTGATCTGCGCTTTAATCCGGTAAAAATGTATTTTGAATATTGCATGTGGGAAACAAAAAACCGCCAGTTCGGCTATGATATTAAAGTTGCTTCCATGATAAGCCTGATTGTAACAGAGATTATCAGAATCTGGTTGCGCCATGGCTTTCAGTTTTCTACAAAAACAACCTTCGACCAGTTTTCCACAAAAGATTTTTCAGTCCTCGAATATATCGACAAACACTCGGCAGAAAATATCAGCATAGAAGACCTGGCCTCAAAGTGCGGTATGTGCTATTCAAACTTCGCAAAACAGTTTAAAACCCAGTTCGGAAAAACCTGTAAGGAATACATAGAGTTTATTAGAATCTGTAAGGCAGACACTCTCCTCCTCTACACCGACAAAACTCTGGACTACATCAGTCAGGAGACAGGCTTTACAGACGCCAGCCACTTTATCCGCACCTACAAAAAAATCAGAGGGATAACTCCTAAGCAGAGAAGAAATTCACAAATTTAGATCCCTGACCGAGTTTGCTTCTCAAACGTCGCAGGGTCAAGCCCGAGGATGTCAAGATGCCTCAAAAAAAAAGCACGCGTTTTGCAAGAGGACAAAACGCGTGCTTAATTATCGCTATTTAGTTTTTATAAACTATTTGCTCTGCTTTTTGTAGATATCGTTTGTAAGTTTTACAATCTTTTCTACATTAAGGTTCTTACAGCTTGAAAGGTACTCATTCCAGTCCTTGTTAATATCTTTCTGTCCTGTTACGAACTTAAGAGTCCATGCATTGATGTTATCAGTAAGTGGAACAGACCAGAGAGTCAACTGCTCACGTTCATCCTCAGTTGGTTTAGCTTTTGGATCAACTACAGCAACTGTCTTGTACTTAGCATAGCGTGCATAAAGATCCTGAACTTCTGGAGTGAATGCATCTGTTGATTCAGCTGTTGAGTGACCATAGAAGTAGTTACCACCAGCATATCCCCACTTAAGACGGATATCTGTATCTGTATCTGCTCCAGGAAGACCAAGACCACCACACTTGTAACCTGGGAGAAGCTTCTTAATCTGCTTTCCGTTTACAGTAGCATAATCCCATGTCTTGCCTTTTGGACCCCACTTACAAAGTGTATAAGCTTCTTCTGAGTAGAACATCCAGTCAACAAAGCGCATAAGTTTTACAAATTCTTTTTCTCCAAGTTCATCAAGAGCTCTCTGAGAAATCATAACACCACATTCAAGACGGCTTGTTTCTGCAAGGTTCTTGTTTGTTCCAGATGGATAAGCTGTTACATAACATTTAGCCTTGTCTCCAACAATCTTCTGAACACCGGCAATATCGTTAGCCATCTGTGAGCGGTTTGTAGACATAATTACTGTCTTTCCGCTGTAGAACTTGTTGTGTGCTACATCATCAGACTGTGTGAATGTTTCTGGATCAAGAAGTCCATCCTTTACAAAGCTGTTAGCAACTGTAACAAGCTTCTTGAAATCATCGCTGATTGAAGAAGAGTAGAATTCCTTCTTCTTTGGATCAAACTTAATACCACCGTTTGAACCTTCGATAGCCCATCCAGAAAGAACATTGTAAGAAGCACCCATCAATTTAAGAAGGTTACCACCCTGTCCCTTTCCAGATTCACCACACCAGAGGTCAGACCAGATGTAGTCAGATTCTTTACACATTCCCTTTGAAACCATGTACTTCTTTACACCAACAAGTACATCGTGAAGAGATTCCCAAGTCCAGTCTTTCTCGAGCTTGCGAACATCGTAACCTGCTGCTGTGAAAATGTCGTCGCGAACCATGATTGTATAGTCCTGAAGAGCAGCCTGGTGCATACCTGGCAAGCGGTAGTATTTTCCATCGCTCTGTGTAATTGTAGCCAGATCAGGCTCCATCTTGTATGTCTTTACGAAAGCAGAGAAGTTTGGCATGTACTGAACATAATCAGAAACAGCAACTACACCACCTCCAGAAACATACTGGCTTTCATCATATACTTTTGGAATGATATATGTAGGATTTCCAGAGTTGATTGCGAGGTTAATCTTCTGGTTATAGTCGCCAGAGTCATAAGAAGTAATATCAAGATGAACATTTGTTACATCCTCGATATCCTTGAAAACACCTTCAGTCTTCCATGTATCCTGCATAGCATACCAAGATGCGTCACTGAAAGAAATTGAATAAGTTACTTTCTTGTCAGAGTGGAATGTTTTTTCCTCTCCGAAAGTGTAACCAGAAGCTTCTGCATTCTTTGCATTGGACTTTTTAGACCAAGGCCATGCAAAAATAGCAGCCGTACACATAATTGCAACAGCTGTTGTCACAATTCTTTTTTTCATAGTTTTATCCTCCTATTTTGATAAAAACTTTCTTTTTTATGCCCAATTTTTCATTAAGGCTTATTCCTTAACACCACCGAGCATCATTCCCTCAACGTAGTATTTCGAGATGAAGGGGTAAACACAGATAATCGGCAGAGCCATAAGAACCATAGAACATGACTTGATATTTGCGGCAATCTGCATTTTTTCTGCAGTAGCCTCTCCAGGATCAGCAGAAGTAGATGCACCGGAAATAACAGTCTTAAGATAGTAAGCAACCGGCCACATTTCCTTTTTATCAAGATAAAGGAAGGCGTTATACCAGTTGTTCCAGTAACCAACCGCATTAAAGAGAATCATTGTTGCAATAATAGGCATAGAAAGAGGAAGAACAATGCGGACAAAAATACCGATTGGACTAAGTCCATCAAGTTCTCCTGCTTCTTCAAGTTCATGCGGACAATCAGCAAAGAAAGACTTCATCAAAATGATATAATAGGTACTCAAAAGCGATGGAATAATAAAGCCTGCAGTATGATTGATAAGATGAAGCTTCATCATAAGAACGTAGTTTGGAATCAAACCACCACCAAAGTACATTGTAAAAATTACAAACTTTGTAAGAATCTTATAACCCTTGAGTTCTTTCTTAGAAAGCGGATAAGCCATACAACAGCTGAAGACCAGAGAAAGAACTGTTCCCAAAACAGAATAAACCAGAGTGTTCTTATAAGAATGCATGAATTCACCCTTTGCAAGAACCGATTTATAAGTTTCAATATTAAATCCGATTGGAATCAGATTTACCTTTCCAAGTGTAATAGCTTCTTCCGAAGAAAAAGACTGTGCCACAAGATACAAAAATGGATAAAGAGTTGCAGCACACACCAGAATCATTATAACTGTATTGAACCATTTGAATACGATGTATCCTGTAGATTCTTTTACTTTTACACCAGTTTTTTCAGACATTTTTTAATTCCTCCTTACCACAAGCCTGAGCCGGAAACTTTCTTAGAAACCCTGTTAGCTATTGTAAGCAAGGTAAGATTCAACAAAGCTTCAAATAAACCTACAGCAGTAGCATAACTGTAGTTACCGGAACCAAGACCCATTCGGAATACGAAGGTAGAAATAATATCTGCCGTCTCATAAGTCATAGGGTTATACAAAAGGAATACCTTTTCAAAGGCACCGCCCGAACCAACAAGACCACCAATATCAAGAATAAGCAAAGTGGTAATAGTAGGAAGAATACAAGGGATAGTAACGTGCCATACACGCTGGAAGTGATTAGCACCATCAACCTCTGCTGCTTCATAAAGAGAAGGATTGATTCCCGCAATAGCCGCAAGATACAAAATTGTACCCCATCCCAAAGCCTGCCATACACCGGAAATTACAAAGATAGGATTAAAGTACTGTGGGAAAGCAATGAAAGAAATCTTTTCACCGCCAAAATGTGCAACCAGCTGATTAAGAGGTCCGCTTGTAGAAACAAGCTCGCGAATCATACCGGTAACGATTACCATAGAAATAAAGTGTGGAAGGTAAGAAACAGTCTGAACAAACTTTTTCCACCAGAGCGCTTTAATTTCGTTCAAAAGAAGAGCAAAAATCAAAGTCAGAGGGAAGCGCACAGCCAGATACGAAACATTAAGTACAAGAGTGTTTCGGAAGGCACGCCAGAAGGTCTTATCACCAATGAACTGCTTAAAGTATTTAAGTCCACTCCACTTCTGACCAAAGAGGCTTCCTCCCGCGCGGTAACGGCGGAAAGCAATAACGTTTCCGGCCATAGGAATATAGCGGAAGATGATATAGTAGAGAACCGGAATTAAAAGCAGTGCATAGAACTGCCAGTATTTACGCATGTACTTTTTGAACTCGCCTTTTTTAGCGGCAGCAGTTAATTCAGTACCTGCAAGCTTTTCTTTTTTCTTAAACATTTTATTACCCGTTTTTCAGATTGTATGCTATAATTTACGTACAAGCGTACTTGCATACTAGTACGCTTGTTAACTAAAATGATATAGCATAATCCCCAAAAGTCAAGAAAAAAATGCAGTTTCATAGGAAAAAAGCATTATTGACGCTTTAGGGCTGTAGCTTTATTATGGAGGGATATATGAAAAACTGCGAAAAACTTGGAAAAGAAACGAACAGAGAATATGCACTTCGAGTCATCAGAGAAAACATTGTAAATCTTGAACTGGCTCCAGGCAGCATGATCAGTGAACAGGATATTGCTAACGAGCTTAACCTTTCAAGAACACCTGTACACGAAGCTATGCAGGAGCTTTCTTCTACTAAAATCATTGAAATTCTTCCGCAGAGAGGAAGCCATGTAAGCCTTATTGATATGGCACTTGTTGATGAAGCTGTTTTCGTCCGCTCAACAATTGAATCTGCAATTACACAGATGGCCTGTGAACAGGCAAGTGAAAAGGATATTCAGGAGCTGGAAGAAAACGTAACCCTGCAGAAGTTTTACTACGAAAAAAATAACCTGGATAAAATCATGGAGCTGGATAATGCCTTCCATGAAAAGATGTATAAGATTACCAATAAAATGCAGTGCCATTATATGGTAAGACTGATGAGCATTCACTACGACAGAATCCGTGAGCTTCACCTGCACTCTTTTAATCCAGAGCGCATTATTACCGAGCATAATCAGATTCTCGAAGCCTTTAAGAAAAAGGACGGCAATGCAGCAAAGGCCGAAATCGACAAGCATCTTAGCCGCCACCATATGCAAGCTGATGAAATCAAGCAAAAATACCCTCAGTATTTTGCTTAAACTTATAAAAAAATCCCGAAAAAAAATCGGGATTTTTTTTATTTTTGTGGTCTAAGTTATTGACACAAATCATCGATTCGTGTAATATAACAAACATCACGCGGGCGTAGCGAAGCTGGTTATCGCGCTGGCCTGTCACGCCGGAGATCGCGGGTTCGAGCCCCGCCGCTCGCGCTAAGCCTTCCGTTCATCGGAAGGCTTTTTTTTATTACGGGTATTAGCGCAGCTGGTAGCGCGCGACG
>JAEEGJ010022310.1_pt1 | contig 13461 bp, 2 predicted proteins | sample 8958761 | NCBI WGS metagenome assembly JAEEGJ01 (sample SAMN16246546, study PRJNA631951) | gut metagenome | biome: gut microbiome; feature: rumen; material: RS-attached | host: Bos | place: Iran: Karaj | collected 2018-10
TGACTTCTTGACCCACCTCAAGGGTGCCAGCCGAAATGGGTTGGGTATTGACAGTGACGTAGTCGCTTGAAGAAGTCAATCTTATCACGGCGTTTGTGGCTTGCCAGTGGCCGACGTTCCTGAACTTCGCACGCAAAGTAAGGGTCTCGCCAGGAGTGAAGCCACCGTCCCATGTCATTCCTGCATACTCCAGCACAGCTTCGTTGGCGGTGATGTATGCTTTGCCCATCCAAGTCTGAGTGCCGCAAGTCATTTCGACATTGATTTGGAACCTAGTACCATCTTCAACACCTTCAGCAATGACAAAACTGAAAGCGTCTTGCAAAGTAATGGTCGCGTCAGCTGAAAGCACAGCACACTCAGCTACTCGATTGATGAAGTTGAGACGGCTATCATCGCAGGTCAAGGAGACTGTGGTGATACCATTAGTCGGATCTGCCCCAACATTCTTCAAAGTCAAGCTCAAGTTGGTCTCTTGATTGAGAGGAGCAGCATCAGGAGTATAAGCATTTACAGTCAGGTATGCACCTTCGGAAGGAAGGACTTCAATGTCAATAATCTCGGTAACTTTATTATAACCCATCACGGTCAAGGTAGCATTTCCTACATTTGACATAGGCGAAAATTCCAAAATGGCCACTCCGTTTTGGAAATAGCCAGTGCTGATTACTTCACCATCCATCATCAAAGTGGCAATACCAAAAGCGGTATTTGAGGCACTCACTTCCAAACTACTCATGCCAAGCATAAGAGTAGCAGGATTGCAACTGACATTCATTCTAGTTGGGTTGTCGGTGCGAACCATCAAGCTCGGGTCACCGAAGAGAAGCCAAGTGTTATGGGTAGCACCATTATCACTAGGGTGTGTATCAAGAATATACATATTACCATTGAGTGAAGCACCACCAAAGGTATGGTTGTATTGATCACTATTATCCCATTCTGTAAGAATGTCAATCATCGCATCTTGACCCGTCATAGGAGGTGTCCAAGGCTGGGAAATCCAGCTGAACATACCACCGATGGCGCCTGTAGGACGACCTGTCGAACTGTTGGAAGCTCTCAGCCAAGCCTCGGCAAAGCAGTCGACATCAAACTGGCCATTATAACAAGCCACCGACCAAACAAAAGGCCATTTGTCGTCATTGACGAGGGCATTCACATGCGAATTGCTGTAACTTGCCACAGCCCAACTGGTTTGCGAACCATGGTTGCAATAGTTGATGATGCTGGCACCATTGTTGACATCATTGCTGATGGCATTGGCGCTGGTACCACTACCCACACCGCTATACTGTTGTGTGACAGTCTCGTAGGTATAGTGCATCAATGTGTCGCGAATATAGTTCATATGGACATAGTCGGCTTCACCATCGTTGTGCCCGTTACCTGCACCTTCGTTGGCTGCGACTCCGATGCCTCGGTTGAGCCATGTTGCGTTTTCGGTAATGTCGCGTTCGTAATAGATTACTTTATTGACTTGGTTCACAACATCTTGCACACTCTCCACAGAGAAGCGGCCAGTAAAGACTTCGATGTAATAGTCATCACCTTCCAATTGGCCGAACCAATTGTCAGAACGACCTCCGCTCATTGAGTGAGGAGTCAGCTCGGCATAGTCACCTACTAATAGAATGTATTCCAAATTACGCGCAGGGTCATTGTAGATGTTTTGGATATAAGCTTTGATTTGCGTGTCGTTGTTGCCGCCTGCCTCACTGAGACTCACCATCGTAGTGGGACGACCTGATTGGTTCTTCCAATCTACGAAAGGTTGCATAGCCTCCATATATTGGGTGGGACAGATGACGAGCATTTCACCTCTATCCTGAATAAAGGTATATCTGGAAACACTTTCTCTATAATTGATAAATCTGTGTTCGTAGGCAGCCTTCATTTCAGATGACATCTTCTGGTTGGCTCGGGTAGCAACCTTCTGGTTCTGTCCGTTGTCACTCACCTTGTTCATCACAATGGTCATGGCATGGTAGACACGAAGGGTCTTTGTCACGGGATTGTAGGCAAAAGGAGTCACCATAATGTTCTGACCACGGAAGTCACGGACAATGTATGGTGTTTCCAAGTGAGCCTGCATGGCAGGATAGAAAGCGTTCCTGTTGTACATCTCGCCGTAGGTGTAGGGCACGCTTTCAGGATTAATCTGACGGCTGAAATTGCCTTTCGACGGCGCAATTTCGATGTTTTCATAGTCAGTGTAGTCGCTACGGGTCACGCTGATTTCCATTTCTGCCCTGTCGCCGATGATGGCGGGTACTGGGAATTGTGGGAGGTCGGGGGCTCCGGCTTCAAGCATCGATACCATCTTAGGGACGGACACGATTTGCTGAATACCGTTAGGGGTACTAACATTTGTCATGTTGAAACCGTTCAGCGTAAAGTCGATGACGACTTGACTTTCGCTGCTCGATACCAACTTAACTTGAGGTGCGACAGGATTATTACTGCCGATACCGGTCCATTGTTGGGATATGGCCATCAATGACATAGCCATAAACGCAATGATAAAAACATTTCTTTTCATATTGATGTTTATTAAATTAATAAGTGATTAAAAAATTGCTACAAATATACGATTTTATTTTGTATGACGAACTTTTTTATTTGTAGACCTACACATAAAACGGCCACTCTCGCACGAGGGTGGCCGTTTTGCATTCAGTTAAGCAAGTGCGTACGGACTATTTCGCGACTGCGGGGAAGACCAGCGTCCTCGGCGTACTGCTGGCGGAATAGTACATGTAACCTTGACCGGGTTCCAGGTTCTCGAAGTCACCGAACCAGCCCCATTCAGGATCGTATTCGATTTGAGCCGATATGTTCTTGATCTTGTCTCCTTCTTGGGCAAAGCCTGCAAAGGCGTCTTCAAGGCTGATGGCAACACCGCTGGGGAAGCCAATCCAGTTCCAACCTTGATTGATTGTGATCGTATGGCTCGCAGGATTGGCCGGGATGCCTTCCACGGTCAACGTGCACGGGGCAATGACATCGATTGCGTACATCTGCTCATTGGTCATTCCAATGTCGTCCAAGTCGCCGAACCAGCCCCACTCGGAATCGTATTCCGTGTTGACCTGGCTGCTCTTGATCTGGATACCGTTCTCGCCCAAGGCCGCCTCAACTGCCTGAAGCATCGCAACCGGATCCTCTACCTCAACGTACAGGCTGAACCAGTTCCAGCCCGCAGTCAAAGACACCGTCTCCGTAACCGTCGTCGCGTCGGTCGTCGTGAACACGGCAGTCTCGCTCCACTCGGTCGCTTCCTCGCCGCAAACACCCTGTACCCTCACGCAGTACGTGGTCAGGGGACTCAGACCGCGGAACGTGTGTGAGGCCTCTCCTACCGACACAGGGTCGCTCCAGACGGTTTCGCCCGACCTCATCTCCACATTGTCCACAATGAAGCAGTCGCCTGTCGGATTCACCGAACCGTCCTTCTTGTATTCCCACGTGAAGGTGTGCGTGCCTGCCGTGACCTCCGCGCTGAAGCTCTCCCAGCCAGTGTGGGCGCCGTAGTCGATGTTCAGCACTCCGTCGATGTAGAAACGGCTCTTGTCCCAGTCATACGAGTCGTTCGTGCCTTCGCCCATCGACCAGAAGTCGAAACTGATGGTGCCGTCGGAAGGATAGGTCACCGTCGCCGTGATGCTGGAGGTCGAATTCCCTTGGCCGCCGTTGCCGCTCTGCATGTGGCCGTCAACCACCGTCCACGGATACGTGGCGTCGTTCGACCAGCCGGCGGGGATGCCGCTTTCGAAGCTCTCGCTGACCAGGAACGCGGGAACGCCCAGCTGTACCAGGTAGCTCTCGCTGTAGCCCACCCAGTTCACGGTAACAGCGTTGCCTGTGATGTTGGTGACCTCCACGCCCGAAGGAACCGGGCACGCCTCCAAGGTGGTAAAGGTGATGAGGTTGCTGGCAAAAGTGGTAGAGGGGTCGTCGATTCCGCAGGAAGGAAACACGTTGGCTTGATAAGTGGTCTCCGGAGTAAGGCCCGTGAGCGTGTAGGGGTGATGGTCGACGACAACAGCAGTCTCAAGGCTTTCACCGTAGAAGATGTACCATTCTTCGGAAGCACCGTTTTCAGTCCAGTCGAAGGTGACGAAGTCGGGACCAATCTCAGTGGCCGTTAAGTTGGTCGGCCTCACACAGTCGCCCAGGGATTCCTTGGTGAAGAGAAGCTGGTTCTTCTTATCCATGACGGTTCCACTGTAGCTTGTGGGAGCATACGGGTCGTAGTTTGTGCCATCGCTGCAGATACGGAGGGCTTGACTGGCAGCATCGAACACTCTGCAGGTCATGTGAGGTGAACTGGTATAAGCTCCACTATTGTCATCAGTTACAAGGACGACATTGGATGAGCCATCGTAGAGGAATGGGGTGTCGAAGGTGATGAAAGTCCATGCGTCGGCGGTCATGGTGACGCTGCCGCTGAACACCTTGTCGGCTTCGGAAACAGTCACCCAATCATTGCTGCCGGTGAACGTGGCCTTTTCCGTAGCCTTCATGTAGAAAACTAAGGTACGGGTCTTCTCTGCACCACCATTGAAGAAGGCGATGCTGGTGATCATGCCTGCTTCACCAAGCTCTTCGGAGGTGTAAATCTGTTCGGTGAGCGAGTAGTTGTAGTAGTTATAGGTCGGCAGATACGAATCTGTTGCTTCGCCTCCATCGCCGACCATATGGCCTTCGGCAAAATGGGCCACCAGGTTCATGTCGCTAGTGACGACGAAGGTATAAGTGGTGGCACCCGAAACCACCTCGCCGTTCCATGTCCAGCCCGTGAAGAAGTAACCTTCGTTGGCTGTGGCGGTCACCGTGCAAGTCTGGCCGTAGCTGAACTCGCCTCCTCCAGTGACGGTGCCATGCTCGGTGCTTTCGGAGGCGACAGTGACCATGAAGGTCTGCGATGCCGCCGCGCAGTTGCAGTCGAACTCATAGAGCACGCCTGCGTTGGGCGTGCCGCTCGATTGGTAGATAATCAGGTCGCCTTCGTAACTCACCGAGAAGGAGCATTCGGAGGCATAGCTACCTGTTGTCCAAGTCAAAGTCACATGCGTGCCGTTGCCGATTTCCAATACATATTCGGCGGAATTGCCTGTAGAAATGGTCATCTCCTGGCTTGGTGAGCCATCGCTGAAGCTGGCGGTCAGCACGTTGCCGTTCCAACCGTCGCCGTAGCTGTCCACAAGGTTGAAGACAACGTTGCAGGCATTCTTCAAAGTCTCGTTGCCAGTGGCACTCAGGCCGCCGTCGGCAGTCATAGTGAAAGCGATGGGCAACTGGGCAGTTTCGGGACAGTTGGCAGCGATGGTGACGCTGAAGTCGTAGGTGACTTCTTGACCCACCTCAAGGGTGCCAGCCGAAATGGGTTGGGTATTGACAGTGACGTAGTCGCTTGAAGAAGTCAATCTTATCACGGCGTTTGTGGCTTGCCAGTGGCCGACGTTCCTGAACTTGGCGCTCACGGTAAGGGTCTCGCCAGGAGTGAAGCCACCGTCCCATGTCATTCCTGCATACTCCAGCACAGCTTCGTTGGCGGTGATGTTGAAATTACCTTCCCAAGTGTTACTGCCATTAACCGCTCTGTAGTGCAAAGGCACGATGGTACCATCGGCCACTCCAGAATTGATTTTGAATTGGAAGCCGCTCACGGTAGTGGTGGCATCAGCAGCCAAAACACCGAAGGTTTGGGTACCCGTATTAGCCACGATAGTAGAATTAGAATCGACAGCAGTCAAGGTAACGGTTGTGTTGCCAGTAGTGGCATCGGCACCAACATTTTTAAAGCTGATGCTCAAGTTGGTGTTGTCGCCAACATGGGCAGAATTGGGAGTGTAGCCATCAATAGAGATGTATGGACCTTCGAGAGAGACTGCCGGAATAGTTTGCATATAAGGCTGACGTTGATTGCGGGTAACAACAACCAGCACATCGCCTCCAGAGGTGACGGGGGTAATTGGGACATTCACAGTGCCTGAGCCATCTACTTGAGCCGCTCCAAGGAGTTCATTGTCCTTGCTGATGGCAACATACGAACCAGGATCGGCATTAACAGTGAAAGTGGTTAAGCCTATTCCAATTGCAGAGGCATGGCTCACATTGTTGGCTGCAGGATTCACATGGTAAGGCATCACAGAACCATCACCTAAAGTATGGTAAGCTTCCCAATAGTATTTGTCGCTCACACTTGAAGTGTAGCTGTTGGCATGAGCGTAGGCCACTGCAACGTTGCCCAGGAATGGAACAGAGTTCAAGGTGTTGTACATGTCATCCATGAACATGCCATCGTAAGTGCCTGTTTGGGTTTGTGACATGGAAGGTGTGGAATTGGTGACAGTAGTAGCACCTACACCAAAGTAGTAGTCCTCCCACCAGTAAGTCTCAGGGCAGGAGCCAATATAGCCGAAAGCACCTTTATTCTGAGAACGTAGCAAAGCTTCAGCAAGGCAAACACCGCTGTAACCCCAGTTGGCGGCCAAACAGCAGTTGCCCATAGCCCAGAAATATTTGTCTTCGTTAGTCAAGTTGTTGGCATCGGATACAGAGAAAGAAGGTCCCGACCAGCCGGTTTCACCACCGTGTGCGGTGTAGTTGGCGAAGCCGATACCCGTGTTCATATTGTTGTAGCAGTTGCTGTAGGAATCGAGATATTTATAGACGTTGGTGAAACCATGAGCCGTGTTGAAATAGTTGTCAGCTGCATAGTTAATGGTAGGCTGACCCACTCTTGGATTCCACGTGCCGTCAGAACCTGCAATGAGTAACACTTTGCTTAAGTAGGAAGGATCAGCCATAGTGTATTTCTCGTAAGTCATGATCTTGTTGAGCAGGTTCTCCAACTCTGTTGTGCTTGAAATTGGCATACGACTCAGAAACATCTCAGGCCAAAGGTCGTTGTCGTCGGTAGTGGAGTAATACAAGTCAGTGACTTTGTCGGTTGTTGAGCTGTTCAAACTGTAAGTGACAGCATCAGTGTCACCAACGATAATGATGAAAGTAGGGGCTTCAGTACTATATTTGTTGCGGATAAAACTCTTGATGTTTGCAGCTGTCGTTCCCGTAGTAGCTGTGGTATAGACAGTTGTGTAAAACCCCTTTTGTTTCTTCCAGTTCACCCAGTCTTGGAAGGTCTGGTTGTTGGCGTATGTTGAGGTGGTGATGACCATCATCTTCACGGGAGTTGAGTAAAGATCAGGATGTTCGGAATAAGCATCTCTCAACATTCTGCTGTTGAACATTTGGGCATAAACGACATCGAAGTAAGGCGTGTAAGTCTTGACAAGCATCTCTTCTGTAGCACGGACATCGGCTTCGTCGAAGTGGACAATGACCTCAATGTCGTTGAACACACGCAAGGTGTTGTTGACGGGATCGTAACTCACTGGCTCGATGGTCATCTTACCTACTTGGATACCACGCATGGTACCATTCACGCTGACAACAGCTTGAGGTGCGGAACGCAGGCCGCGAGTTTGGTAAGCTGAAGCATTGTAAACAAAAGGCACTTCTTCCGGACGTTGGTCTTTACGTAGCGAAGGCTGACGAGGCACCAAGGTATGAATGCCATAGTCTTCCAGACGATAGTCAGTGCTACTGTAACTCGTGATTTCGATGCGCGGATTGGCACCGAAAGGCACGGCGATGAGTTCGTTCACGACGGGAATCTGAGGATCACCCTCGTTGCCGCCGATAACGGTATTAGGCAGGCTGAGCCACGAGAAGGTGCCTCGCTCACTCTGGATGTCCTGCGCATCAATGGTTGAGAACGAGAAGGAAGCCTTAAGACTTCTCATATCGCTCTTCACGCATTCAGCCTTGTCGGCCGAACGCAACTGAATCTTTTGCTGAGCTATAACACTGACACTGAGTATCATAGCCAATGCAATAAAGAAAAGCTTCTTCATAATTTTGTTAATTAATTAATTAGAGGTTTAAAATAATTCTTGGTTACAAGAATACAAAAATAGGGGACAAAAATAAGTATTTTTTCCATGTCATTTTGATTTTTTTTGCGATTTTACGAAAAAAAAACGGCATCACTGGATGCCGTTTCTTTTTTAATGGAAATATCTGTTACTTACTTATTGTTGTTCGTTCCATAAATGAACGTCCTTATATTCCCCGAAGCGGACTTGTAGATGTAGCCTTGTCCAGGCTGGAGTTCCGTGAGGCTATTACTCCTCCACATCGTGCCATTATACGAAGCACTGCCGTCCTTTGACTTGACAATGTCGCCGTTGACGGGGAATGTGCCGAACGCTTCGCCGAGCGTCTTGCTCTCGTTGAACGGGAATCCTATCCAGGTGTTTGCGTTGGCGGCGATGGTGACCGAGTGCTCGCTCGGGTTGATGGGCGTTCCTGTCAGCGTAATCGTACACGATGCAGGAACATAAATCTCGTACATCAGCGCAACGTCCAATGCGTTCAACGACCCCCTCCATGCGGTGCCGTTGTATGAGACATTTTGATTCTGGGACTTGATCGTGATCGAGGTCACGCCAGGCAGAGCCTCCACGAGGGCCGCTTCAAGGTCTTCCAAGGTGATGTCGACGTTGGTCGACCACCAGTTCCAACCCGATGATAACGTAACGGTTTGTTCGGCCTGGGCGGGCTGTGTCACCGTGCCGCTCAAGCTCACGTTGGAAGTGAGGTCGCCTGTGGCCACCGTGAGTGTCTCGTTGTTGTAGGAACCTTGGCTGAGGCCTTCCTTGAGGCGGACATAGACGTTGGCCGTCAGGAGCTCTACCGATGGCTCGGGATCGGGATCCGGGGTCACGGAACCGCCCTCCACGATGGTGACGTCGTCTATCTTTAGTATCCATTGGTCGTAGCAGTCGAAATGGCGGATGGCTATGTACCCGATGCCGCTGTAGGCGCTCAGGTCAACGGTGAATTCTTGCCATTCACTGCCTGAAGTCGCATTGGCGGAATAAGTCCAGGTCTGCACCGTCGTGAAGTTGCTGGCGCTGGTGTTGCCGGTTGTTGAGACCATCACGGAGAATTTCTCCGCGCAATAGCTGACATTCTGTACGCCGGCCTGGAAGGTGATGCTGCCGCCGAGAGTCACTTGGGGCGAGACAAGATAGTTATCAGGCGTGACGGCGGTGCCACTGCCGCTCGAAGATCCGGAGATGTATGACTCGGACAGCATGAATCCGTCACTGCTGCCGTACCCATAACCGCTGGTGAAGTTATTGTTGGACGTGGGGTATTCCGTGTTGTGCATCCAGCTGTTAGGCGATGTGGTGCTGCCCTGGAAGGTCGTCCAGTCCTGCCAGCCGCCCTCGAAGTCGTAGGTCTGAGTCGCACGGCTGCCCCTGCTCGCGGCAATGGTCAAGGTCGAACCGTAGTTGCCGTTCTCCTCGCCGCTGATCTCGAAGTCGGCGGGGGCGGTCACGGTGATGTCGCCCGAAAGGTCGGTGCCAATCACGGCAAGGCTCTTCACTGCAGACGGGCCTTCGCCTTCGACATACGTGAAATCGGCCATGGCGTTCGGCGACACCGTCAACGATGCGTCGTCGCCTGTAACGGTCATCGTGAAGGTCACCTGGTTGTTCGAGGTCACGTACGTGCCGGTGTAGCTGCTCGGCGAGGTGGCCGTGTAGTTCGTGTTGTCGCTGTAGATGCGCATGGCTCGGTTGGAACTTGTGCCGTAAACGTAGAACTTAGGCGAGTTGGAACTGCTGCTCACGTAGGAGCCCGTGTTGTCGTCAACACACAGCAACAGGTTGCTCGTGCCGTCGTACTCGAACGGGGTGCTCAGCGTGATGGTCGTCCAGCCTGTGGACTGGAACGCGACGGAGCCACTGTACACCTTGTCACCGCTGCTCACGCTCTCCCATCCCGTAGTGCTCGTAAACGAGGTCTTGCTGGTGTGCTTCAGGTAGACGTCGAGGGTTCTTGTGGTCGACTTCGAGTTCGACACCTTGAAGGCTATCTTGGTGATCGTGCCGGCCTGTCCAACCTCGGCGGCGGTGTATATCTGCTGAGTCAGAGAATAGTTGTAATAGGCGTAGGTCGGCAGGTAACTGTCGGCGCTCGTGCCGCTGCCGATGGCAACCTCCGACTCCTTGGGCATCTTGAAGACACCCACCACGGTGACGTCGTAGGCGGGAAGCACGAAGCTGTTGCCGGTCACGGCGACCCCTTCGCGGACATCGCCCGTCTTGAAGACAATCCAGCTGCTCAGGTTGTAGCCCGTCTCGGGTGTGGCCGTCAACGTGATGGTCGTGCCGGGTACTGCGTTCAGGGCCGAGGCCGTCACCGTGCCGTGCTCCACTTCAGCTATTGTCACAGTGCTGCCCGAAACGAAGGTCGCACTAACGGTCACATCGCTGTTAGGCATGGTGAACTGGTTGTTTGTTACTGCAATGCTGTTGTTGTTGGCGTCTCTCACATTCCATTCCGAGAAGAAATATCCCGAATTGGCTGTGGCTGTCAGCGTAACGATATCGCCTGGATAGGCAGTGTTGACATTGGCACTGATGGAGCCATTCTCAACCTCGCTGCAGGTCACACTGTGGGCTGTCAGTTGAGCAAAGTTGGCAACGTAGGTACCAGCCGCAGTCACTGTGAAGGTGTACGTTGGGTTGGTGGAAACCTGTGCGCCGTTCTTAGTCCAGTTCGTGAAGGCATAGCCAGTGTTGGCTGTCGCGGTCAGGGTGCAGCTGGTGCCGGAATAGAACGTGCCGCCGCCACTTACGTTACCGCCGTTGGTCGGGTTGGCACTGGCAGTAATGGTGTACTGAGGGATGGCCGTGAAGGTAGCCGTGTAGGTACCAGCCGTGCTTGAGGTCACGTTAAAGGTATAGGTGGCGTTGGCACTCACCACGCTGTTGCCCTTCTTCCAGTTCGTGAAGGTGTAGCCCGTATTCGGGGTAGCAGTCAGTGTGCAGGAAGTGTTCTCATAATACTGGCCTGCGCCGCTCACAGTGCCGCCAGTGGTCGGGCTAGCATTCGCAGCAATGGTGTATTGCGTGCCTCCATTTACGGAAATAGTGCCAAGATAGGTCACTTTATTGTATCCGAAAACGCAGAGAGTGAGCTCTGTACCAGCCGTTAAGGTGCCACTAATGCTGATGTTAGCAGTGGTGCCACTGACTGTAGCTCTACCCAAAATATTGTGATTGGCATCGGTGATAGTGGCCAAAGCGCCATTACCATTGCTAACGGTCACTGAATATGAGGTGGCTGAAGGAGCAATTGTACCGTTGTGGGTAACCGTCATAGCTTGCGGGGTCTTGGTGCGGAGCATCATACTCGGGTCACCGTAAAGAATCCAAGCTTGGTAAGTACCCACGGCCGATTGATCTGAAGTGCCGTAATGGTCAAAAATACCCATAAGACCGTTGATGGAAGTACCGCCCCATGTATGTTTGATGTTGCTAGTGTAGCTTTCCACAAGGATGTCGACGCACTCGTCCTGAGCCCACATAGGCGGAATCCAAGGCTGGCTAATGTAGGACATCAGTGCGCCTATGGCACCAGTGGGGTTACTGTTATTAGTGGCATTCATCCAAGCCTCGGCAAAACAGTCGCTACTGTGGTCGTACTTACCGACAAGGCAAGCCACTGACCAAATGAAAGGAAGCTTGTTTTCGTTAGTCAGAGCATTGACATGGCTGTTAGCGTAATAGATATAACCCGAGCTGTTGGCACCCCAAGCGGTTTCCTGACCGTGGTTGGCATAGTTGATGATGCCCACGCCGCTGTTGATGTCAGAAGAAATGGTCGCTGAGGACCCATCATAACCCGAAAGATTGGCGTAACGTTGATACACGGTCGTATAACCATAGTTCAACAAGTCTGTGCGGATATTGTTGATGTGCTGGTAGTCATCCTCGTTGTTATGGCCTGCTCCACCCTCTTTTCTGGAAATGCCTTCACCTTTTTGAAGCCAAGTGGCAGAGGTGGTAAGGTCACGCTCGTAAGTGATGACGCGGTTGCATTGGGTGGTCACACGAGATGTGCTGCTAGCCGAGAAACGGCCGATGAAAACATCGTTGTAAATATCGCTACCTACAACCTGTCCATAGGCATTGTCGCCCTTGCCACTATATGAACTACCGCCACCAGAATAAGTATAACCTGGAATCTGGGCAACGTCACCAACAAGCAACACATGGGTCAAGTTATTGTTGGCATTGTATTGGTTCTTAATATAGGTTTGGATAGCCGAATAGGTAGAACCCGCCGTACTGGTACCCACAATGGTGGTATTGATACCACGGGTCTTCTTCCAGTTGACGAAGTCGGTCATCGAACTGATATAGTTGTCGTAGCAAATGATGAGCAAGTCACCTTCCTCATCAAGGGCAGTGTAACGGCTCACTGAAGCTTCATAGTTGATGAAATGGCGCTGGTACATGCTCTTGAAGTCGGGATCCATCTTGATGGTGTTGCTGCGGCGGGGCTCCATAGCATTCTCGCCATAGTTGTCCACCTTATACATCTCCACCGTCATATCGTAGTAAACACGCAAAGTCTTAGTGACGGGGTTATAGGCATACGGATAAATGACCATATTCTGGCCACGGAAGTCTCGGACTATGTAAGGCTCATAGAGTCCCACATTGTTAGCTGGGAAGAATGCATCCTGACTGTAACATGTGCCGTAGGTGTAAGGCACTGTAGCAGGATCGATGGAACGTGGAAAATCGCCCTTCGATGGAGCCACTTCGATGCCTTCGAAGTCCATATATTGGGCATCGACGACGCGAATGGCCATACGGGCTTGGTCGCCGATGATGGCGGGAATACCCGTCATAGGCATCTCGGGCTCACCTGCATGGGCTGTACTGACGGCCTTGGGCATAGTGATGACCTTGGCTTCACCTCTCGGGGTGGTCACGTTGGTCGTGAAAAAGCCGGGAACTTGCACGTTCACTTTGATGCTGTTCTCCGACGAGGAGATGAGCTGCGTGCGGAAGGTCTCAGGCTGGTCGCTAAGTACTCTGGTCCATTGCGGCGCGGTTTGCAATTGTGCAAAACCGACCAAGCCAAGGGCCAAGAGCAGGAACAAAATAAAACCTTTTTTCATTGTTTTATGTTTTAATTAATAAATAAGGTGTATTATCATTCATTACTAAGTAACTACGCATATTTAAGCTACATTGTTTGACCCAGGACTTTTTCGACTATGACCATTGACTATGACTATGACAGCTTTTAAGAACCAAACTAAGTTCGTTGTTATTGTTTAAGCAGTCATAGTCATAGTATCAGGTCAACGTATCAAAGTCTCATATCAAATATGTAAACTAAAGTTACTCATCTACTTTTTGTTCCCTCAATAAGTGAACGTCCTTACAGTCCCCGAAGCGGACTTGTAGATGTAGCCTTGTCCGGGCTGGAGCTCCGTGAGGCTATTACTCCTCCACACCGTGCCGTTATACGAAGCACTGCCGTCCTTTGACTTGACAATGTCGCCGTTGACGGGGA
>JAEEGJ010022311.1_pt1 | contig 13461 bp, 9 predicted proteins | sample 8958761 | NCBI WGS metagenome assembly JAEEGJ01 (sample SAMN16246546, study PRJNA631951) | gut metagenome | biome: gut microbiome; feature: rumen; material: RS-attached | host: Bos | place: Iran: Karaj | collected 2018-10
AACCCCGCTGACCTTACTGGTCTGGTAACCCTGCTCTACTCTGGTCTGAAGCCAGGTCAGGTTACAACCCTCGCAGGTCTCGATACAACCCGTCTGCAGAGCGCACTGGCCAAGAAGTTCGGTGTGATGCAGAATCAGATCACTGGTTGCGCTACCTATGGTGGCCATGGTGAGCAGATGGCCGTATTCGGCAGCCATGTAGAAATCGCTGGTCGCAAGCTGACTGACATCATCGGCACAGCAGAGTTCCCCGCCGAGGAGTGGGAGCAGATGAAGACCGACGTTACCAAGGGTGGTGCCAAGATCATCGAGCTTCGCGGACGCAGCTCATTCCAGAGCCCTGCATATCTCTCAGTTGAGATGATCCGTGCCGCTATGGGTGGTGAGCCTTTCCGCTTCCCCGTTGGAACATACGTTAAGACTGACAAGTACGACCACATCATGATGGCTATGAAGACCACCATGACTGCCGAGGGTGCTAAGTTTGAGGTTCCACAGGGTACTGCCGATGAGAATGCCAAGCTCGACCAGAGCTACGAGCACCTCTGCAAGATGCGCGACGAGTTGGTAACTCTCAACATCGTTCCTCCCATCTCTGAGTGGAGCAAGATTAATCCAAACCTGTAAAAAGTCACAAGGCCGTAAGACCTTTCACTGAATAAATCGGGGTGTTCGCTGAAAATAGTTGCGAGCGCCCCGATTTCTGTTTACCTTTGCACTCAGAAATTTGGTTCATACTTAATTTGTTTTGAGATATTGGTTAGTAGAAAAATTGATTAATAGTTTTATGGTAGTTGGACAACCGTCGCCAGCATGTGAATGTTAAGGCGACGGTGTTTTTTTGGATATTCCAAGGAAAATGCTTATATTTGCACCCTGATTCTTAATGGGATGAAGAATATGTGGATGTTACTCTTTATGGGCTTGCCCCTACTGACTCTTGCTTATATCGGCTGGCACTTCTGGTGTCTGCTGCCCCTGTCGGCATTGTGGCGAGCACTGATTATCTGTGTGATGGTGGGGTGTTTCCTACTGACCTTTGCCAATTTCTCACGTTCCACCGACGGAATGCCAATGCCTTTGGCGGTCACATGCTACGAGGTGGCTAATTCCAGTCTCATCATCCTACTTTACCTCTTCATGCTTTTCCTTGTGCTCGACCTTGGACGGTTGGTACGCCTTATCCCCCGTACCTTATTATATAATAACTGGACAACCGTTATAGCGATTGTCGTACTGATGACTGCCGTCTTCACCTATGGCTATCTGCACTACAAGCACAAGTATCGTGAGGAAATCAACCTCACCACCAAAAAGCCTATGGCCAAACCCCTGAAACTCGTCATGATGAGCGACCTGCATCTGGGTTACCACAACCGCAGGGCTGAATTGCACCGTTGGGTCGAGATGATTAACAAAGAACATGCCGATGCCGTCCTGATTGCAGGCGACATCATCGACATGAGCATACGTCCTCTGAAGGAAGAAAAGATGTTCGAGGAGTTCAAACTACTGAATGCACCCGTCTTTGCCTGCCTGGGTAATCACGAATACTATAGCGGTGAGCCCGACGCGCAAAAGTTCTACGAACAGGCTGGTATCCATCTGCTGCAAGACTCTGCCACAGTGGTGGGCGACCTCTGCATCATCGGACGTGACGACCGCACCAACCGGCACCGTATGGGACTGACGGAAATCATGAAGCAGGCTGACCGCACCAAGTTCACTATCCTGCTCGACCACCAGCCCTACCACTTAGAACAGGCAGAACGACAGAAAATCGACTTCCAGTTCAGCGGGCATACCCACCACGGACAAGTGTGGCCCATCTCATGGATTACGGAAAGCATCTACGAATGTGCCTTCGGACCTTATCAGAAAGGCGACACCCGCTATTATGTCAGTTCGGGTATCGGCATATGGGGCGGCAAGTTCCGCATAGGAACCTGCTCGGAATACGCAGTCATAAACATCAACAACAAATAACAGACAACTTATGAAGAAATTATTTCTATTTGCCATCATCATGCTGACCAGCCTGTCAGTCAACGCACAAGAGAGTGGCGACAGCGTGAAATCAAAGAAAATCGACAAGATAAAAATCTGCAAGTCGAAGTATGATGACAGCATGAAAGGAGAAATTGACCTCTCCTTCCGCCTGAATGTGGGCATGAACACCATGACGGGAGCCCCCAGCGACTATTCCTTCAAGATTTGGCCATCATGGGACTTCGGTATGGCTGTCACTGCCGACTGGTACCCCTTCGGTGCACGTAACTCGTGGAGCATCGGTCTGGGTGTAAACTGGCGTAAATACCGTTCTGACAAGGACTCTTACTGGGTAAAAGATGTAAACGGTGAGATGGGACTTGTTCCCTATTCGAAAATAGTTAATGGATTGGATTTCAGCAACTGTAAGACAACGCTCCACGTATTCAGCCTGCAAGTTCCAGTGCTCTATACCCACTACTTCGATAATGACCAAGACTGGTATGTTACACTTGGAGCCATCATCAATTTCAACACAGGAGCCCACACCACCCGACAATATGAGGTAGAGGATCAGGACTATGATATCGACACCAACAAGATAGGGCAGCGCCCCGTTACTGTCGACCTGATGCTACAATTAGGACTCCCTCACTTCCCCGACTTGTATGTCAAGTACAGTCCCACCACCTTCTTTAAAGACGGCCGAGGACCTAAGATGCATCAACTGAGTTTTGGTATCTTCCTATAAAAGAAATCAGAAACGACATTCAGGATTCTCTTCCATGAACGTCTTGGCATATTCTACGTAATGCTTGGCATTATCCGTCTGGCCCGGACGCACAGGTTTGAGATACTTAGCAGGAACGCCACCCCATATCTCGTGGGGTGGTATTTTTGTATGCTGCAGCACCAAGGCACCGGCAGCCACAATGGAGCCCTCGCCTATCTCGCAATCATCCAACAACGTTGCCCCCATGCCAATCAAGGCACCGTCATGGATGGTGCAGGCATGCACCGTCACATTATGTCCTATTGTCACGTCACTGCCAATATGCGTAGGTCCTGTCTCGTGGGTCACATGCACACATGAACCATCCTGGATATTGGTACGGTCACCGATGGTTATCGGAGCCACATCGCCACGAACGACGGCATTGAACCAGACAGAACACTGGTCGCCCATCGTAACTTCGCCGACAATTGTTGCATTCTCACTGAAATAGCAGTCCTTGCCCCACTTAGGAGTCAAGCCTTTATATGATTTAATTAAAGCCATGATAATTTACAATTTACAATTGGACACCCGACAGGATTTTCTTGGTTGCACCGGTCATTTGTTCAACATAGGCACCAGCCTTCTTGCCAGCTTCCTCCACAGCGTCAGCATGATCGAAGCGTTGCATGACAGCCTCAAAGTCGGCAGCAGTATTGATTTCCAAACCGCCTCCACAGGCCTTCAAGCCTTGGGCCTCTTGGAAACGCTGGTTGTTGGGACCAAAAATAACCGGCATATCCCAGACGGCAGCCTCCAACGTGTTATGAATGCCAACACCAAAACCACCCCCGACGTATGCCACTTTGCCATAACGATAGATACTGGACAATAAACCAAAGCAGTTAATGATCAGCACCTCGCTGTCATTGAACTTTGAACTTTGACCATTGAGCATTTTCTCTGCCTCAGTATAACGAACCACCTTGCGACCTTCAAGCATTTTCTCAATCTGCTGCAGGTGCGACTCATCTATCACATGGGGTGCTATCACGAGTTTCCAATCAGGATGTTGTTTAAAGTATGGAATAAAAATCTCCTCATCCGGTCCCCACGACGAACCTGCCACAAACACCTTGTCAGCACCAGCCACAAATGATTCCAATACCGGCAGTTGTTTGGCTGCCTCCTTGATTTGCAGCACGCGGTCGAAACGGGTGTCGCCGACGATGGTGACATCCGTGATGCCTATCTTTTCCAGCAGTTCCTTACTGATTTCGTTCTGCACATAGAAATGAGTGAAGCACTTCAGCACATGCGCATACTGGCGACCATACCACTTAAAGAACACCTGGTCGGGACGGAAGATGCTGCTCACACTGTAAACGGGTATCCGACGGTGCTTCAGAATATGCAGATAGTTGTACCAGAACTCATACTTGATGAAGAAAGCCATCACCGGACGGATGATACGCAGGAAACGACGCGCATTCGTGATGGTGTCGAGAGGCAAATAACAGATAATGTCTGCCCCCTCGTAGTTCTTGCGTACCTCATAACCAGAAGGCGAGAAGAACGTCAGCAGAATCTTATACTCCGGATGCTCCTTGCGCAGTTGCTCCATCAACGGACGCCCCTGTTCAAACTCACCGAGCGAGGCAGCATGGAACCACACATACTGTGCCCTGGGATCCATTTTCTCTATAATCGTACGAATAGCCCGTCGCTCACCACGCCACATCTTACGCACCTTCTCGTTGAAAAGGCTCGCAATGGCAACGCCAAACTGATAGAGATAGATGATTAGATTATACATCAGCCTAAGATTTCGATAGCTCGTTTCATACGGCGGATAGTCTCCTCCTTACCCAAGAAGGCAGAGATATCAAACATACCAGGACCTTTTCCCTCGCCCACCAGCGTCAGACGCCAGGCATTCATGATGTTGCCCAGTTTATACTCCTTCTGCTCTATCCACTGATGAACGATTTGCTCCTGATTCTCCAACGAGAAATCGTCGATTCCCTCCAGCACTGTCACCAGTTCTGAAAGTTGCTGAGCACTGTCTTCCTTCCAGCGCTTCTTGGCTGTCTTCTCGTCGTAAGCCGTCGGAGCCTCGAAGAAGAACGAGCACAAGGGCCACAGCTCCTTGACAAACGACACGCGGTCCTTCATCATGCTGACTACCTGAAGGATGCGCTCCGACGAATCCTTCACACCATGCTCACGACTGATAGGCTCAAACAGGGCGGCTATCTCTTCGTTGCTCTTCTTGAGAATATATTCGTGGTTGAACCAAATACCCTTCTCATAGGCGAAACGGGCACCGGCCTTCGAACACTTGGTGATATCAAACAACTGAACCAATTCGCCGAGGGTGAACAATTCCTGCTCTGTACCAGGATTCCATCCCAGCAGAGCCAGGAAGTTGATAACAGCCTCAGGGAAATAACCGCTCTCGCGATAACCCGAAGAAATCTCACCCGTCTTGGGGTCATGCCATTCCAATGGGAATACGGGGAATCCCAAACGGTCGCCGTCACGCTTCGACAACTTGCCTTTTCCATCGGGCTTCAGCAACAAGGGGAGATGGGCAAAGCGAGGCATCGTGTCTTCCCAGCCGAAAGCCCGGTAGAGCATCACGTGCAGCGGAGCCGAAGGCAACCACTCCTCGCCACGAATCACGTGCGAAATCTCCATCAGGTGGTCATCCACGATATTGGCCAGATGATAGGTAGGCAGTTCGTCGGCACTCTTGTATAGCACCTTGTCGTCGCAGATGTCGCTCTTCACGCGCACCTCACCACGAATCAAGTCATTCACCAGTATCTCCTCACCGGCCTCAACCTTGAAACGCACCACGTACTGCTTGCCGTCAGCTATCAACTGGTCAACTTCCTCCTTCGAAAGGGTGAGCGAGTTGCGCATCTGACTACGTGTATGACAGTCGTACTGGAAGTTCTGCACCTCGGCACGTTTGGCCTCCAGTTCCTCGGGCGTATCGAAAGCGATATAGGCCTTGCCTGCATCCAGCAGCTGTTTCACATATTTCTTATAAATGTCGCGACGCTCGCTCTGGCGATAGGGACCTTTGTCGCCTCCGAAGGAAACGCCCTCGTCAAACTTGATGCCGAGCCACTTGAACGACTCGATGATGTATTCTTCGGCACCGGGCACAAAACGAGTGGAGTCGGTATCCTCAATACGGAACACCAAATCGCCACCGTGCTGGCGCGCAAATAAGTAGTTATATAAAGCTGTACGTACGCCTCCAATGTGCAGCGCACCTGTAGGACTTGGGGCAAAACGAACCCTTACTCTTCTATTTTCCATAAAGTCTCTTTCGTTAAATTGCTGCAAATTTACACATTTTTTTTGATATATGAGACTTTTTCCTTTTTTTTCCGTACCTTTGCCGATAGATTTGTATGCGGAAATGAATACGAGTTTTAACATCAAGGAAGAACAGACCTGGCGCAACTTAGTGATGCGTGCTGTCTTAATCGTTGCATCAGTAGGACTGATTGTATGGGCTATGCCCCACGACAATCGCAGTTATTACCATATAGAAAAGGGTAAGCCCTGGAAGTATGCCGACTTCACGGCTCCGTTCGACTTCCCCATCTATAAGTCCGACGAAGCCATCAAGGCTGAGAAGGACAGTCTGATGCACGACTATGAACCTTACTACCAATACAATGCGAACAAAGAGAACGAGATGGTGAAGAGGTTCGAGAAAGACTATGCCGAGGGTATTCCCGGGTTGGGACCTGAGTATATAGAAATGATTTCCAACCGTTTGCACAGTCTCTACCAGCAAGGCATCATGTCGTCAGCAGAATATTCTGAGCTGAGAACTGATACGGCCAGAATGATTCGTGTTGTCAATGGCAAACAGGCCAACAGCGTCTCCATCATGGAAGTCTATTCGGCTAAATCAGCCTACGAGCAGCTCTTCCACGATGAGGCATTAGCATTGCAACGGCCTATTCTCCAGAAGTGTAACCTCAATGACTATATCACGCCCAACCTGATTTACGACAAGGAGCGAAGCGAGACCAGCATCAACGACCTGATGTCGAGCATCGCCCTGGCAAGCGGTGTCGTACAGAAAGGTCAGAAGATTGTGGGAAGAGGCGAGATTGTGACAGACAGAATTTATCGCGCCATGGATTCGTTCATCAAGGAGAACGAGCGGCTGCATCAGGACGACACGCAGAATCAGTTTGCACTCCTGGGACAGATTCTCTACGTCGCCATCATCATCATCTGCTTCACCATCTACCTCAGCCTCTATCGAAGAGACTATCTGGTGAAGTCGCGCAAAATCATGATGGCCTATGCCCTCATTACCATTTTCTCGATACTGACTGCCGTTTTCGTGCGCAACACGTTCATCCACGTCTATATCCTGCCTTACGCAATGGTGCCCATCTTCATCCGTGTGTTCATGGACTCCCGTACGGCATTCATGGCTCACGCCACCATGGTTATGATATGTGCCGTCATGCTGGTTCACCCCTTCGAGTTTGTGGTTATCGAGTCCATTGGCGGACTCATCGCCATCAGTTCGCTGCGAGAACTGTCACAGCGCTCCCAGTTGTTCAAGACGGCCATCTTCATTGCCCTCTCCATGATGGCTGTCAATCTGGCCTTCGACTGGATGCGCACCGATTCGCTATCGAAAATTGACTATAGCATCTATAACTATCTCATCATCAATGGTATCGCGCTGTTGTTTGCCTATCCCCTCCTCTATCTCATCGAGAAGGCTTTTGGCTTTACCAGCGACATCACACTGATTGAGCTTTCATACACCAACAACCAACTGATGCGCAAGATGAGCGAGATAGCCCCTGGCACTTTCAATCACTCTATCCAGGTGGCTAATCTGGCCAGCGAGATTGCCAACAAGATTGGTGCCGACTCACAACTGGTGCGAACGGGTGCCCTCTATCACGACATCGGAAAAATGACCAACCCCATCTATTTCACCGAGAATCAGACGGGCATCAATCCGCATGAGATGCTGACAGAGATAGAAAGTGCACAGATGATTATCAGTCATGTGACGGAAGGACAGAAGATGGCCGACAAATACAATCTGCCCAAGGAGATTCGCGACTTCATCTCAACCCACCACGGACAGGGCAAGGCCAAGTTCTTCTATATCAAATATCACAACGAGCATCCCGACGAACCCGTCGACGACCTGCTGTTCACCTACCCTGGTCCTAATCCGTTTACACGCGAGCAGGCCATTCTGATGATGGCAGATACCGTCGAGGCAGCCTCACGATCTATGACGGAATATACCGAGCAGGCTATTCGCGAACTCGTCAACCGATTGATTGACACTCAGATGAACGAGGGCTATTTCAAGGAGTGCCCCATCACGTTCCGCGACATCCAGTATGCCAAGACCGTACTCATCGAGAAACTCAAGACCATCTATCACACCCGCATCAGTTATCCTTCTGAAAAATAACTGACAGCCGTTGCGCACTTTGTGGTGTTTTGTGCATTGATTTTATGCACAAAATGCACACTTTGTGCAGAAATTGTGCAGTTTTTAGTTAATAAATCTTAATCCGTGTGCGTTTACAAAAATTACTTTAAACATTTGTTATACCTTTGCAGCCGATTTAAGAAAAATTAATTTAAAACCCAATAGAGAAAGAAAATGAGAAAAAGTTTAATAGCATTAGCTGTTTTCATGATGACTTCAGGAAGCGCCTTGGCTGGCGGAATCCTGACAAACACCAACCAAAGCATCGACTTCCTTAGAAACCCAGCACGCGACGCAGCCATCGGACTTGACGGTGTCTATAGCAACCCTGCTGGTGTCGTATTCATGCCCGAAGGATTCCACCTCGGCATCAACTGGCAGTATGCTCACCAGACTCGTACTATCACTTCTACAAACCCCGTATTCCAGATGGGCCGCAAGAACAATGCAGCTTCGCCCGTCAAGACTTTCGAGGGAGTAGCCAATGCACCTTTCATCCCATCCATCCAGATTGCCTACAACATGGAGCACTGGAGTCTGCAGGCCAACCTGTCGGTTCCTGGCGGTGGTGGTAGCTGCGAGTTTGAAAACGGACTGGGTTCTTTCGAGAGCGTAGTGGGCAACATTGCTGCCATGCTGGCTCCTATGGGTGCTCAGGGCTACGATATGGACGGATACATGAAGGGACGCCAATATTATTATGGTATTACAATTGGTGCTGCCTGCAAGGTGACTCCCAACCTCTCGCTTTATGGTGGTCTGCGCATGCTCTATGGTGATGCCACCTACAAGGCTAAGATTAGCAACATCCAGGTAAAGACTGCTCAGGGCTATATTGATTTCGGCAGCTATCTGCAGGCCGCTACTGCTGCAGGCTATGGCGAACAGGTTGCCCCACTTCAGAAATATGCCGATGGCGTCAATCTGCTGTGTAATCAGGACGGTATCGGTTTTGCTCCTATCGTAGGTGTGGATTATAAAATAGGTAAGTTCAACTTTGCTGCCAAGTATGAATTCCGCACTCAGATGCGCATGAAGAACGAGTCAACCGTCAACGAGGCAAGCGCCCTTGATGCCGTCAATAAATACCGTGACGGCGAGAAAGTCAACGAGGATATGCCTGCCCTGCTCACCGTCGGTGCTCAGTACAGTCCTATCGATGCTGTCCGCATCAATGCCGGCTGGCACCACTATTTCGACAAGGATGCCTCATGGTATAACCACTCACAGGACCTGCTGAGCCACAACACTAACGAGTTCCTGCTGGGTGCTGAATGGGACACCACCGAGAACCTGACCTTCTCAGCCGGTGGACAGGTCACCCGCTATGGTATCACCGACGAGTACATCAACGACATCTCGTTCGTTGTCAACAGCTATAGCATCGGTTTCGGTTTCAACTACAAGCTCTCGAAGGTTGTGACAGTCAAGGCTGCCTACTTCCAGACCTACTATACCGACTACAATCGCGTTGATGCTAACAATCCTCAGATTAAGGATTCCTTCACCCGTACCAATCGCGTACTCGGTGTCGGTTGTCAGCTCGATTTCTAAAAATAAAGAAGTTATCGCTTTGCCACCTTTGAGCGAAGCGATAACTTCCTTTATATTTTTTATCTTCCCTTACTTACAAACTGTCTCGCTCTTCACGACAGTCTTGGTGCCTACAAATTCCGAGTTCGACTCCGTCTTCACACTCTTTACCCATGAGTCGTCGCCCATTTCGTAGGTTGATGTTTCCTTGATGTCCACTTTCAGCATACCCGACGACAACAGCTGGTCGATGTTCTGCTTGACGATTTCAGCCTGGGCAGGCATCGTTTTCTCCACCTGTTCGATAATCATCGCCTTCAGTTCGTCCTTGGTGATATTGGCACTGCCGTTAGTCACGATGCTCTTGCCGTTGACGAAATACATGCGCTTCATCTTCACACCCTTCTCGTTGACATATTCTTCCTGGGCACCCGTCATCGGAGTCTTGCCGTTCAGCATCAGTACACCGTCGGCCTCCTTCAGCGACCTGATCAGCGCCTGCTCATTCACACTCTCCTGAATCTGCTGCTTCAGAGCGTCCTTCGACATTACTTGCGACAGCTGGGGCACTGACTCCATCAACTTATCCACGATTTTAGCACCAAAAGCGTCAATCTGCTTCTTCACCTCGGCATAGTTCTTGATGCCCACCACCTGACCGTCCTTATTGGTCTGCAGGCGCACGTTCACGTCTTTCATCATCTCCTGCGTGGCACTGATCATCTGACCTGCGACATCGTTGACGTCGGCATCAGTAGCGAAGCTCGTCACCACCATATCCACCACATAGCCGTCAGCATTAGCCTCCGTCACGGTGTACTTCGTCTCGCTGGACATCTTCACATCCTTCTGTCCACCCACACTCACCGTTGCAGTAGTGGCATACACCTTCTTCAGTCCCTTCTTCATCTGGGGCACAATCTTCGTTTGAGCACTGATAGCCATACTGGCCATCAACATCACGCTCAGCAAAATTACCTTTTTCATTGTTCTTTCATTTTTTAATGTTCAAGATTTCTGCCTGCAAATTTACGAAATTATCGTGAATAACAAAAAAAGACCGATGAAAAAACGTTTTAATTTTGCCCTTAAGGACAGAGTTCGGTATGAGTTCGATATGACTTCGACATGAGTTCGATATGACTTCGACATGAGTTCAGTATGACGGAGATAACCCAAAGATGATAAGAAGGAAGCAACTATTACTCATACTCCAGCTATACTCTAAGCTCCTCCACGGAGCAGCCTGGGAGCAGGCTAGGAGCAGGCAAGGAGCTGCCTAGGAGCAGGCTAGAGTATGGCAAGGAGCTGCCTAGGAGCAGGCTAGAGTATGGCAAGGAGCAGATTTTTCAGTCATTTCTTCACAAATTGTGACCTAAGGCGCATCTGAATAAACAGGGGATTTAGAAGATTTGACACGCCGTTCGCGTTCTATTAACCATTCTCGGACTTGCACAACTAGGAATGTTTTAATCCTTTAAACAGCCAAAGGAATTTGTTAAAATTCGGTGATTTGAGATGTTTTTATTCGGTTATTTGTGGAATTTTCGTTCGGTTAATTGTGACAATTTCATTCGGTGAAAAGGTAACTCAGGGTTTCTTGCCGAATGGAAAGATGTGAAATAGTGTTAAGGTCGTCAACTCTTCGCTAAAATTACCTATCTTTGCACACAAAACGTGAAGTAATGACAATGGACAGTGCAATATTCCGGAGAAACGAATTGTTGCTGGGCAGCGAGACGATGGAACGTATTGCCCAGAAACGGGTGATTATCTTTGGCGTGGGCGGCGTCGGGTCGTGGTGTGCCGAGAGTTTGGTGCGCAGCGGCATCAGCCGACTGACTATCGTGGACTCCGACTGCGTGAGCATCACCAACATCAACCGCCAGCTGATGGCAACCACGAAGACGGTGGGACAGGTGAAGGTGGATGCCCTGAAGGAGCGACTGTTGAGCATCAATCCGAAGGCGGAGATTACAGCTCTGCAGCAGGTTTTTTCGGAAGAAACAGCAGAAAGTTTCCAACTGGACACCTACGATTATATCATCGACGCCATTGACTCGCTGAAGGACAAGGCTACGCTCATCCTGCTGGCTTGTCAGCAACACGCCAAACTATTCTCGTCGATGGGGGCAGCACTGAAGCTGGACCCAACGCGCATCAAGGTGACGGAATTCTGGAAAGTAAAGGGCGACCCATTGGCACGCGCTCTGAGGAACCGGTTTAAGAAGGACAAGACGTTCCCCAAGCGCAAATTCCTTTGTATCTATAGCGACGAACTATTGAAAAACCAAATGCCTGTTGACCCGGAAGACAGGGGCAACGGCTCCATCGTACACATCACCGCCATCTTCGGACTGATGCTGGCAGGACTGGTGATACAGGATATCACAAACCAGAAACAATGAAACGGGCACCTCGGGTGTAGTTCACGTCGAGGGATACTTTGTAACCCATTAAGCGGGCAAGGCGACGAGCCAGAGCCAAGCCGATGCCCAGGCTGCGCTCGCTCGCCGTGAGACGGACGAAGGGTTCGAAGATGCGCTCTGCGTCGGCAGCAGGAATGGTGGGACCGTCATTAGCGACGGAGATGGCATAGGTGCCATCGGCATCTTGATGACAGGTGACGAGGATGGTGCCTCCTGTGGCATACTTGTCGGCATTGTCGATAAGGCACACCACCAGTTCCTGCAACAATAAATTGGTATTGATGATAATGTCGTCAGACACCTCGGTCTTGAACTCGGTGTCCAATGTGCGTTGCTGATCAACTGCCGACGGATGGAGGTCGTAACTGTCCAGGATGGAGCGTGTCACTTCATTCAGACCGATTCTGTAATTCTTAGGTGTGGGGAAATCGTCGCCATAGAGACTGAACAGGAGGAGCTGATGCGTAGAGGTTGCCACATGATAGGCACCTCGGCAAACGGTGGAACGCAACTGCATATATTCCTCATGGGGAATTTGTCCGTGTCCGTCGATAATCACCTCGGTGGTTCCTATCAACGTGAGCAACGGGGTGCGAAGTGCTTCTATACAGATTTGTCGCTCCTCGTCAGTGATACCTGTTGTGCCTCGGGCATAGGATTCGAGCAAGGGGTCCATCAGCGACTCAATGGTGCGGGCTGCCGTGAGGATGTCGTTATAGCGTTTGGGACGTTCCTCGGGTTTCAACAGGAAATCGGGGTTGTTGAAGACGCGGGCATAGCTTCTGAGCACGTTGACAGGCGACTGCAACTTCTCCTGTATTGTGGCGACAAAGGCACGCCGGATGGCCTGACTCGATTCAATATTGCGAATGGCTTGCTGCAACTGCTGGAACTGCTCCCTCATACGGAGGTTCTTTTGGTGACGATAGACGAGCAAACCGATGAGCAAACCGATGATAACCAATGACAACAAGCCTACGATGACCAACTGAACGAAACGCGTCTGTGCCTTTTTCTTCTCGGCCATCAGCCTATCGATATCATGCGTCATATCCTCCATGTGGAGTTCCAACGCTTCCAGTTCACCGGCATTCATCAGACTATCCTTCAGTTCTGAGGCCTGGAAGGCACGCTTCCAGTCGCCCATCTGCTCATATACATCAATGCGCAACTCTGTAGCCGTCAGAGGTACACTAACGGAATCGCACCAAGCGAGGGCACGCTGATAGTCTTTCTGTATGAGGCAATGGCACACCATCACCTGCTGAAGGTTGGCGGCATTGAAC
>JAEEGJ010022312.1_pt1 | contig 13460 bp, 8 predicted proteins | sample 8958761 | NCBI WGS metagenome assembly JAEEGJ01 (sample SAMN16246546, study PRJNA631951) | gut metagenome | biome: gut microbiome; feature: rumen; material: RS-attached | host: Bos | place: Iran: Karaj | collected 2018-10
TCTCGATGAAAAACCTCCTCTCTGCGGCAGAGTTCAAAGTGACTAACACGGAGGATTATCCCATCGTCGTCAAGGAAATCGAACTCACGGGACCGTCCTATATCGCCGGCGGTTTTAAGGTGGACCTTACCTCGGATGAGCCTGTCCTCACGGCGAAGTCGGGAAGCAAAACCATCAGACTGGCCGTTACGGACGGCGAGGCTGTCGCCTCTGGCGAGAATGCCCTGTTCTATATGGCCGTCGCTCCTTTCGATATTCCGGCCGGTGGCAGTTTTAAGATCAAAGTCGTTGCGGAGAATACTTCCAATCCCGGAACGAACATCGTGTACTACCATACGTACGAATTGACTGGCGGGACTTCTTTCAGCTCCGGGAGCATTAAAACCGTCAACGTGAATTTTGACGACGATTCTTCGCAGAACCCGGATGCCGGCTCCGCCGGCGAGGTTGAACTGGAAGTCGGCGGACAGCCCGAAGATGGCGTTTACCTGCTGGTGTATGAAAATGGCGCGAACAGCATGGCTTTCGCCGCCTTTGACGAATACAAGAGCCAGAATTTTGCCATCCCCGTGGTCGTGGCGGACGGTGTCGTTCTTCCTCAGGATGGCATTGATCTCGCCCGCTTTGCGGTGGAACTCGAGAATACCGGCATGGAGCACCCCAACGACGCGGGTCACGATGCATACAACGTCCGAAACTCTGAGGGCAAATATGTTTTCTATGCCACGGCCGGCGGAACGTACGAAGGTACAGATGCCTTCCACATCATGGACAGCAACGAAATGGATGTCCAGGGGACGACGTATCAGTATTATCACACTTTCATGCAGACCGAGGACGGTGTACGGATCGTGTGCTCCATCAACACCGGTGGCAACTTCTATCTCCTCTCCTACACCACGGCAGACGGATTCAACTACCAGCAGGACAATGCGGCCGGTACGAACCTCCATCTCTTCCGGCTCGGCGGCTCCGCCAAGGAGCATCAGGAGTTGGCCTTCAGCGCGGACAATGTCACCTACGACTTCGACGCGAACGGAGAGGGTCCGCTTACCGGCGCGCCTACGCTGAGCGGGAATATGACTCCCGTCACCTGGTCTTCCAACAACGTTTCCGTCGCGACGGTCGATGATAACGGCCATGTGACCATCCATGGAGTCGGTATCGCCGTCATTACAGCAAAAGCCGAAGCGGACGAGACGTTCTACTCCGATTCCGCCAGCTACACCATCGAGGTGACAAGTTCCTCGATCCAGACTTGGTACAAGGCCGACGAAATGGAAGCCGGCAAACAGTACCTGATCGTGTCCAACGGCTATGCTCTGCAGAACAACAACGGTTCTGTAGCCGCTACCGCCGTGTCTGTTTCCAACGAGACCATCCTGCTGAATGCACCCTCCGGACTCCTCTGGACCGCAAATTCCAGCAACCAACTGACCAATAACAGCCAGTATCTCGGAAGCTCGACTTCCAGCTCAGGCGGCGGCTATCCTGGTTGGGGTGGTACTCAGAATCTTTCCATCGGCTCCCAGTCCAGTGCCCAGGCATGGACTTATGATGCCGAGAGTAGTCTTCTTTCTTGCAGTATTAGCAGTACGTGGGGTGGAGCGACAACTAACTACTTGTATTACAGTACTAGTAGCAACGCTTTCTCCATAAACAGCACGGCCAGTGATACGCACATCGCCGCTCTGTACAGCACGACCAAGCCGGCGGACAAGCAGTATTTGAGTTTCGCGAATTCGACTGTCCGCTGGACGGTTGGTGACGGTGGCGACCACGCTCTGAATCAGAGCTATGATGTGCAAGCGGTCTCCGGTGCCGCCACGACGGTGACCTATACGTCTTCTGATACAGGTGTCGCCACTATCAGCGGCACAACGCTGACTCTTAAGAGCGCTGGTTCTACTACTATTACAGCCACGGCAAAAGAAGAGAATGGATTCAAGGGCGCTACGGCGACCTATACACTTCGCATTTCTACCCCTCCTCCTAGTGGTTTTTCTGACTTAGGAACTTTCAATCTTGAGAATAGTGACTTAACGAGTTACTTAGATGCGGTGGCGGTTAATTCGAATTATTCAGGTAACGATATCTCCGTGTCCATCGTTAATAATTATGCGTCAAGCAGTAGCAAATCGGATGTCCCTAAACCTGTTACTCTGGAATGGGCTACTCAAAGTAGCGGCGAGGCCCTTATTACAATCGCGACTGACCAAGACTTTGATAAAATAGTATGGACCCAGACTGCATCAAAGGGAAGTAAGTCCAGCGATGTATATAACCTCATTCCTGGCATGACCTACTATTGTACAGTCGAAGATTCAAATGGTGATTATTTGCTTAAAGGACAATTTGAAACTGAAGGGAGGCGGAGGTTGATTATGGTCAGCAGTACTGCAAGTTACGATCGTGCACGCAATTGCCGGGACCTTGGTGGTATGGTGACAACTGATGGCCGGAGGATCAAGTATGGAATGATTTTCCGCGGCACTAATCTGGATGGGACGAACAATAGTGGAGCGGAACAGTCTATAGCTAATTATGTGTCTCCCAATAATACGGAGCAGGGGCTTATGGCTAATTATTTGAACATCGGCTGGGATATCGATTTGCGTGGAAAAAATGAAGGGAAGGGTGATGTTTTCTTTAGCAAATATGATGTTAACTATTGGAATGCCGACTATAGTGATTCTTCCGTCAATGGAATGACATCGAAACCCGAGAGTATTGCCGCGACGACAAAGGCTTTCTTCCAGGCAGCCGCAGAAGGAAAAGCATCTTATTTTCACTGCCGTATTGGTTCAGACCGGACCGGTTTCTGGGGCTTGCTGATTGAAGGCTTGCTTGGCGTATCATTAAGGGACTGCTCTATTGACTATGAGATTACAAGTTTTGCCGGCAGTATGACCAGTGGGACCAGAACCCGGAATTCTGGCAATTTTAGTTCTGGTGTTTCTTTCTTCAAGAATCAGGGCAGTAATCTTACTCTCCAGGAACAGATTACAAAATACCTAACTTCCGATGCTGTGGGCATTACTGCTGAAGAAATTGCCGCCTTCAAGGAAGACGTGTTAGAGTAATAATCTATTATGATCGTGATTAGATTGAAGCACATTTTGCTGGGGCTGCTCTACTAAGCGGCCCTGGCAAAGTTTTTCGACAGAAAAGCACTTATATTATTAACCAGTAAATTTTAACATTATGGAAAAGAACAACGAAAACGACATCCGCACTTATGAGCGCCCTGAGGCTGAGATCATGGTGTTTAATTTTGGTAGGATTTGCGGGGGTACCGAAGATGGTCAATCTGGAGGAGGCGATGATCCGTGGGAATGAAGAATAATCTTAATATCGCCTATATATGAAAAAGTTGTTTTATTTAATAAACCTGATTCTTCTTGCAATACTTTCTTCATGTAGTGTCAAAGAAGAAATAGCGCGGGACGTTTCCGTCTCATATCCTGTTTTTCGGGGCATTATGGAGGCTCCTGGTGGTACATCTGATACCCGTGCTTTTGCTGATGAAGCTTTGCATGTTTACTGGCACAAATACGACAAGGCTTCCATGTTCTACGATAAGACATACAATCGTGAATATGAGTATCAAGGGAGAGATGGAACTACTGCAGGTGAGTTTAAGCGCTACGGATCAGATCCTTCTTCTTTCTCTGAAGTGGAAATCGAATCTGGTTATAACTATGCTATTTTCCCTTATAATTATGATAATGCCTGTGATTATGATGGAACGCTGACGGTTTTTTTCCCTACTACCCAGACATTTAATGAGGGTGCGCGTGGCAATGGTGCAAACATCTTCATGGTTTCCAGGTCAGTGAACGGCGACTTCATGTTCAAGCATACTGCAGGTTATGTAGGATTAAAGCTTTACGGTGAAGGTGTCACTGTTTCTCGTGTGGAATTCGAGGCGAATAACAATGAGCCTATTACGGGATACCCTTATGTCGTTTTCAATGAAGATGACGAGCCGTTCCTTTCTTTTGATGAGTATTCTGAAGCAGGCAGCAAGGTTACCCTTTCCTGCGATCCTCCGGTTGCGCTTGGAGCGACTTCCGCTGAGGCCAAAACTTTCTGGTTTACGATACCGGCCACAGTTTTGGTCAAGGGATTCACGGTGACGGTTACAGATACGAATGGTGGCACTTTCTCCAAAAGACGCTCTAGCAATTATGTGGTTGAAAGGAAAGTATTCAAGACCATGTCAGCATTCGAAGTTGTTCCTGAAGGTGGCTCTGACACTCCTACCGTGATTCCTGTCACTGGTGTCCAGATTGGATCATCTAGCCTGGCTCTGGAGCCAGGTGAGACCGCCAACTTGACGGCCACGGTCTTGCCTTCAAACGCCACGGACAAGAGCGTTTCCTGGAGCAGCAGCAATACGGGCGTTGCTACCGTGGACAATAACGGCAAAGTGACTGCTGTGGCCGCTGGCTCCGCAGTAATCACCGTTACCACTACCGATGGAGGTAAGACAGCGACCTGCACAGTCACAGTTGCAAATCCTGCCGTTCCCGTTCAGTCGGTTTCTTTGAACAAGACCGAACTCAGTTTGAACGTCGGCGAGAGCGAGACACTGATGGCGACGGTTTTGCCGGAAAACGCCGATAATAAGGCGGTTACCTGGTCAAGCGGCAATACTGCTGTCGCCACTGTTGATGCCAGCGGAAAGGTCACTGCTGTGGCTGCCGGCTCCGCCGTGATTACCGTCACCACTACCGATGGTGGCAAGACAGCGACCTGCACCGTCACGGTTGTCAATCCTGCCGTTCCCGTTCAGTCGGTTTCTTTGAACGAGACCGAACTCAGTTTAAACGTTGGTGAGAGCGCGACGCTGACGGCCACGGTCTTGCCTTCAAACGCCACGGACAAGGGCGTTTCCTGGAGCAGCAGCAATACGGGCGTTGCTACCGTGGACAATAACGGCAAAGTGACCGCTGTGGCTGCTGGCTCCTCCGTGATTACCGTCACCACGACCGATGGTGGAAAGACTGCGACATGTACCGTTACGGTCATTGCAGACAAGGATCCGAACCATGCCGGCGATCCGGTCGAAATTGAAGAAGGCGGTGATTTATAATCTTTTGACTGATATATCGATATGAAAAAGTATATTACCTATTTGCTGGCTACCGCCCTGGTCGGGTCCGCTTTCGTATCCTGTACTGAACGGTTTCAGGAAGGTGAAATGCGGGTCTCCACGCACAAGGTCCATTTCTCCGCTTCTGAAGTGGAGACCAGGACCGGCCTCTCGATCGACGGAACGACGGTGACACCGGACTGGAACAAGACGGCGTTGGAGAGCATCCACCTGTTCGAGATAGATGCCAATGATGCTGTCGCTTATGGTGAGACGATCGCCATCACGACGAGCGAAGACAATGCGACCGCTCATTTCGAAGCGGATTTCCCGACGGACATGAGCATCATCGTCGATCCTTCCGACCCCGAGGAAGACAGCGGCGCCAAGGGTGCTTCCGATGGTGCTACCGAGGGTACAAGAGTTTCTCCCTACCGGTATGCCGCCATCATCGCGCAGAAGCCGGACAAGAACAACCTCACCTTCGTCGTTCCCAGCGAGCAGCATCCGGATGCCGAGACCCTCAAGGATCCCGACGCCGACTTCCTGATCGGTTACAGCCGCAAGGCCTATGACACGGAACATTTCTTTGACGAGCCGGTGGTCGATCTGTACTTTGACCGCGTCGCCGCGCTCGGTCGGCTGGCCATCTCCAACTTCGCAGAAGATGACGGAATGGTCAAGTCCGTCACGATCAACGCCCAGAACGGTCTGACCGGCAGCGCCTCCTATGCCGACATCGATTTCGAGAACGGCAAGGTGAACTTCGTCCGCGAAGAAGGCCCCGGCGCCATTGCCCTAGTCTATGACGGCGGAATGGACATTCCCGCCGACGGCCCCTTCTACGCTTATTTCGTCGCGATTCCCGGATCGGCGACGCTCACCAGCGTCGAGGTGGTGACGGACCAGTACCGTTACACGAAAACCATCGAGGGCGGGAAGGAGCTCACCTTCTCCGAAAAGGCCTTCAAGAGCATGAACCTTGACCTTTCGACCGCGACCCGCGAGGAAGTCGCTCCCAGCGGTCTCACCTGGTACAAGGCTTCCATGTTTGAGGATGGTATCGACTATCTGATTGTTTCCGCTGGGCAGGCGTTGAAGAACAACGATGGCGCCACCGCCGGTGTTTCGGTGACGGACAGTGAGGGTGTCATCACCCTTGAAGCGGCCGATCCGACCATTGTCTGGACTGCCACGGCCAAGACATATACGACTGGAGATAATGGAGAAGGCGGTGTGGTTGCCGGTCATTTCACCCTTACTAACGACAGCAAGTATCTGCTGCGGGATTCTCAGGAGATTACGCTTGGTGATGCAATTCCTTCGGCAAAACCGAAATATGCCGTATGGGATTATGACGGAACCTATCTGAAGCACGAGAGTTCTGAAACCATGACCTTCTACTGCTACTACGATGGCGGCTGGGCAACGGGTTACACCCAGAATGGCGCAGCTCCCACCAGCAGCATCAAGACTGTTCAGATTTACACCAGCCGTGCTCCTCAGGAACTCGCTTTCACTCCTGCCGCAAATGCAGAATATGATCTCGCCACAAGCGAATGGATCGTGGCTGTTCCTACTCTGAGCGGGGCCCAGACCGCTGTCAAATACGCCCTTTCCGAGGATTCCAACCCGGCTGTGGCCACCGTTGATGCGGATGGCACCGTGCACCCGCTTTCGCGGGGTACTGTTACCATTGTCGCTACTGCAGCAGGCAATGATCAGTATCAGGCGGCTTCCGCCAGCTACACTTTAAGAGTTGTCGACAGCAGTGTTACGACCAATACCTACATAAAGGTCACCTCTACTAGCGATCTTTCCATTGGCGATAAGTACCTGCTGGTCTTCGAAGGCCTGGCCGGAGATACGGATGGAGATGGCAATCCTAAGGTCTTCAAGCCTATCCTCGACGGGAACACCTTCTCCAAGGCTACGGGCAATGCACTTGACGTCGAAATCGAGAGCGGAACCATTACCTCCAACGAGTTTGAAGGCAGCCACCTCACCCTTGAATCCGGTTATTACCTGAAGGCTGACGCGGTTAACAGATACCTATATCCTACCGGTTCCAGCAGCGGCGGCGGAACTCTCTCTGCAGAGGCCACGGCTACGAACAAGTTGACCATCGCCTTTGACAATGGCATTGCCCAGATTAAGGTTAATTCCGGATCCAACTACCTCGTCTGGTCTACTTCTAGCCATTACTTCAGCAGCAATGCGCAGGTTTCCGGAGATTATTCAACCGGCATCTGCCTCTACAAGCTGGATGACGGCCGCCTGCCTCAGACGCTCAGTTTCAGCCCCAATGAAGTAAACTATGACATGGCTGGAAGCGATGCTCTTGTCAAGCCGACCTTATCGAATGCCATTGGTACCGTCACTTACTCTTCCAGCGACGAGGCAATTGCAACTGTCGATCCCAGCTCCGGAGATGTGACTGTCAAGAAGAAGGGCACGGTGGAGATTACCGCCTCCGCTGCCGGCAACAGCCAGTACAAGCCCGGCTCCGCCAGCTACACCCTCATAATCACGAACAGCAGCATCACCATACCGACCTGGTACAAAGCGGAGGAGATGGAGGCTGGTGAGACCTACCTGGTAGTTTCCCATGACTATGCCCTCAACAATGATGGTTCCAGCGGTGGTGCAGCCGTACTCCTGGAGGGTGTCGGCAATACCATCCAGTACGATGCGCCGGAAACGATGATCTGGACGGCAACCAACGAGAGCTCCGGCAAGTTCCGTCTCACTGGCAGCGACGGCAAGGTTATCCGGCTCAGCAGCAGCTCGTTCCAGATTGGTACCGCTTCCAGCACGGAGAGCAACAATCAGTGGAGTCTGGATGCCGATGGCCTGGTGAAGAGCGGAAACTACTTCCTCTATTACAGCACGAGCCAGAACAAGTGGGCGGTAAGCAACAGCGCTTCTGATTCTCATACCGGTTACCTATATGCCTCGAGTCCGGGACGTGCGGCCCGTAACCTCGCGTTCAGTTCCATGAGCGTGACTCATGACTTGGCTACTCAGGGGACGAACGTCCAGGAGCCGACTCTCTCCGGTGTGACGGACGGTGTGGAGTATTCGTCCAAAAACACCAGTATCGCGACGGTCAATGCCGCTACAGGTGAGGTTACTTTGGCTGGTAAAACGGGAACCGTCGTCATTACGGCTTCTGCGCCAAAGACCGACACCTACAAGGCAGAAGAGGTCAACTATACCCTCCTTGTCACTGACAGCAGTGCTCCGGTTACTACAAAACGATATGTCCTTGCCAGTTCCATCGAAGCCGGCAAGAACTACATCATCGTTTCCGGTGGCTACGCGCTTAAGAATAATGCTGGTAGCGTCGCTTCCGAATCCGTGGCTCCTGCAGATGGTGTAATCGAGTTTGAGCCGGGAACAGATGATGCGCTCGTATGGACTGCCGCCACAGAGACCGGCTTTACTGCAAATGGTCATTTCTCATTATCCAATGGTGGCTATCGTCTCAATCGAAAGAGTAGCAGCGGCAGATTCTCGCTGACGTTCGTCGCGACCGGCACTGCTATGGATAAATATGGTGTGTGGGATCTCCAAACATACAATGGCAACACCTATCTGTTCCATGACAGTTCCGATACGATGAGATGCTGGCTCTACTATGACAGTAGTTGGAAGATATCTTATCGGTCGAACAATACTGATCCTTCCAGCACGGAGAAACCGACTCAGCTGTACGTAGAAGAATACCCCTGAGAGGAACCTGAACCCTCAGATGCGCCAGTGATGGGCGGTTACACCACCATCTCCACCACTGGCATCCAGGGATTCTCCGGCATTTGCCTCGCCCCCGACGGAAGCGGCTTCATAGCCGCTTCCGATAGAGGGGGAGTCTACAAGGTGAGTTTCTCCGGAGAGGCCACGCCTCTTTATGTGGAAACTGAGGGCTTTGGACTGGACTGCGAGGGTGTCACCCTGGATCCTGCGACCGGTGACGTCTACTTCGTTCTCGAACGCGAGAAGCAGGAAGTCCGCCGGGTGAGAGCTCCGGAGTATAGCGAATCTGAAGTGCTCGCGACCATTAACGAAGGAACCTTCAACAGTGGGTTGGAGGCCATCACCTGGATGGGCGACGGCACGCTGATGGTCGGCAACCAGGCCAATCCCTGCCTCCTCCTCCGCCTTTCCGCGATCGATGGCTCCATCATAAGCCGCCGGGAAATCACGGGAGGCATCACGGACATTTCCGACCTGTGCTACGATTCCGTGCGGAACGCGCTTTGGATTGCCGACAGCGAGACCAAGACCATTAACCTCTGCGACTTGCAAGGCAACATTCAGAAGAGCTATTCCGTGTCGTTCATCGACAATGGCGAGGGCCTGTACGTGGATCGGGAACGGCAGTGCATCTGGGTGAGTGACGATACGACGGCCAATATCTACAAGATCAGTTTCTCAAACCTGTAGTCACGGGGAATCCTCCCGTCAAAACCCTTTGAGGGCGGTCCCACATCGGGCCGCCCTCAATTTCTGATAATCAACAATTGTTTTTGTATATTTGTACTGAATATTCCTTCAGCCATGCCAATTAAGGAGCAGTCATATAAAGTAGCCGACCATGTGTTTTCCATCCGGATGGATAAGGACGATGCGCAATGGAGTGCCCTGGACAATTATTCTCCTTTTCTATACAATGGGGGTGAAGAAAGCGTGTTTACCCTGGAACTTGTTCAGGATTTGTCTATTGAGGGGAAAAAAGCTTTGTACATTTCCAACCCAGAATCCCTTGAACGGCGGGTGGACCTTTATCAGATCGATGGAGGTTATCTTTTCGAGATGGCACCATTGGGAAACGTTCCTGTGTGCGGTTGGCTCAAAACCTCTTTTGACTTCAGTAGCGCTTTCCTGAAGGTTGATAAGGCCAAGAATTTTTGTGTGAACAACGCGCTCATGCTCCTGTACGCTTTCCGAACGGCAGGCATGTCTACGCTTGAGATGCACGCTTCCGTGACTGTCAAAGATGGGAAGGGATTTCTGTTCCTCGGACAGAGCGGTACTGGTAAAAGTACCCATAGCAGCCTCTGGCTCAAGAATATACCCGGAACGCACCTCCTGAATGACGACAATCCTGTCGTCCGGTTCCTGGACGGGGAGGCCAGGGTATATGGCAGTCCATGGAGCGGGAAGACTCCATGCTACCGCAACGAAGATTACCCCATCGGGGCCTTTGTCCGAATCAATAGGGCTCCCTACAATGCCATTCATCGACAGAATGTGACGGAGTCTTTCGCTTCCATATCCTCCTCATCTTCCGGGCTTAGGGCTATCCGAAGCATTGGCGATGGTTTATTTGCTACGATATCATCCTTAATCCAGTCGATTCCCTGTTATATCCTGGATTGCCTGCCCGACGATGAGGCAGCAATCGTCTGTTCAAATGAGGTTTTGAAGAATGGGTAAGGTCATCGGGGAGGAAGGTTTTTTTCAAGCAGCACAAATGGTGCTAGCTGAAGGGAAAGGCGTCGTATTCACTCCTAAAGGAAACAGTATGTTGCCATTCATCAGGAGTGGGCGGGATTCTGTCGTACTGTCTCCGCTGGCACGTCCACTGGAGATTGGCGATATCCTACTTGTAAAGATTGACGAAAGATACTACCTTCACAGGGTTTTCAGTCTTCACGGTAATGAGGTGACCTTGATGGGCGATGGCAATCTCCATGAAAAAGAGCATTGCATGACAACGGATGTAATTGGAATCGTGACTGAGATACGAAAGAAGAACGGCAAGAAAATAATACCCGGGAAAGGGAAGCTTTGGCGTATGGTCAGGCCTCTCAGAAGATATTTGCTGGCTTTTTATAGAAGAGTTTTTTTATGAGAATTATCGATGGATTCGTGCTCCGGACCATCTGCCAGGAGCATATGGTCATTGGGGAGGGAGTTTCCCAGATTGATCTCAATACAATCGTTTCCTTGAACGCTACGGCTGCTTTCCTCTGGAAACAGGTCGAGGGAAAAGACTTTACGGTGGAAGACCTCACCAAACTCCTAACCGACAATTATGATGTCGACCAGGAGCGTGCCGCTGCTGATGCCGCAGCCATCGCTGCCAAATGGATAGAAGTTGGAGTTGTTTCTGAATAGGATTATATATCAATCATTTACCTTAGCGCGTAGCTGAGGAGGAAGGTCTTGAAGGCGGGGAAGGTGGCGGAGAGGGGGACCGTTTGCTTCGTGCCTTTGAGGAAGGCGGCGAGGCGGGCGGGGAGGGGGATGTCGGTACCGGTGGCGCGGGAGACGGTTTCCTGGAACTTGGCGGGGTGGGCCGTTTCGCAGAAGAGGCCGGTTTCGCCTTCTCGGAGGCCGTCCTTGAGGGCGCGGTAGCCGCAGGCGCCGTGCGGGTCCAGTAGGTAGCCGGTGTCCTCGTAGCACTGCCGGATGGTGGAAATGATGGTGCCGTCGCCCACGACCGCGCCGGAGATGTCTTTCCGGATTTTCAGCCAATTATGGTTGTACAGGTCCAGGATGCGGGCGAAGTTGCTGGGATTGCCCACGTCCATCGCGTTTGCGAGGGTGCGGAAGCTCAAGGCCGGCGAATAAGCCCCTGTCTGTAAGTATTGGAAGAACACGTCGTTGCGGTTGTTCGCCGCGATGAAGCGGTGGACGGGAAGGCCCATCTTGGCGGCCACGAGGGCGGCGCAGAGGTTGCCGAGGTTTCCGCTGGGGACGCATACGGTCAGGCGGTCGGCCCGACCGAGGCGCGCGAGTTGCGCGTAGCCATGGAAATAGTAAAATGACTGCGGCAGGAAGCGGGCGACGTTGATGCTGTTGGCCGATGTCAACCGCAGGACGCGGCGTAGGTCTGGGTCAAGGAAAGCGGCCTTAACCAGGGCCTGGCAGTCGTCGAAGCTGCCGTCGACCTCTAGGGCGGTGATGTTCTGTCCCAGCGTCGCGAATTGGGCCTCCTGGACGGGGCTCACACGGCCGCGGGGGTAAAGGACGAAGACGTGCGTGCCGGGGACGCCCAGGAAGCCGTTGGCAACGGCGCTCCCGGTGTCACCGGACGTGGCGACGAGGACATTGACATTGCCCTCTTGCGTGAAATGCCCAAGGAGACGGGCCATGAAGCGGGCGCCGACGTCCTTGAACGCGAGAGTTGGCCCATGGAAGAGTTCCAGGGCATAAATCCCTTCTTCTACCGGCACGGCCGGACAGTCGAAGGAGAGGGTTTCCGCGACGATGCGGTCCAGTTCCGCGCGGGGGATGTCTTCGCCGAAGAAAGCCGCGGCGACCTCCTGTCCGATTTCTACGAAGGAAAGCTCGGGGAAACGGTGGATCCATTCGGAGGAGAAAGCCGGGATCCGTTCCGGCATATAGAGCCCGCGGTCCTCCGCAAGACCCTGTACGACAGCTTGTTGCAGAGACGCGTCCGGCGCCTTGTGTTCCGTACTGTAATACTGCATGTCAATAGGCGATCAGGCGCGCGCCCCGGTTGGAAACCTTGACGACGTAACACTCGTAGGGGATGTCCAGGTCGGCGAAATGCTTCTCCATGATGGTGCCGGCCCGCTGGGCTTTCTCGAAACGGTTCGCGAGGGCGAAGACCGACGGGCCCGAACCGGCGATGTTCATCGCCAGCGAGCCGCTCTGCAGCACCTTCTCCCGTAGTTCGTCGAAGCCCGGGATAAAGCCCTTGCGGTACGGCTCCGCGACGGAATCCCGCATGGAACGCCCCACCAGACCGATGTTGCCGGAATACAGGCCCGCTACGAGGCCGCCCACATTGCCCCACTGGGCGATGGCCGCGTGCATATCGACCTTCTTGGGCAGGATGCTACGCGCTTCCTTCGTGGACACGACTAACTTGGGATGGATGACCGCACAGTAGAAATCGCCAGGAACGGGCAGTTTGATGACGTCCAGAGGCTCGTAACCGCGGATGAGGACGATACCGCCCATCACGGCGGGAGCTGCATTATCGGCATGATAACCACCGCTGGCGAGGTTCTCGCCCTCCATGGCGCACACGACCACATCCTCCTCGGACAGGGGACAGCCGAACAGCTCGTTCATACCGAAGGCGGCCGCCGCGCTGGATGCGGAACTGGAGCCGATGCCGGAGCCCGGATAGATCTTCCGCTTGATGACGACATCGACCTGCGCCCGATTCCCGGTCATTTCCAGGAACTTGCGCACGACGGGGGTGATCACGTTCAACTCGATGTCCTCCGGCAGGGGAACGCCGGATTCATTCGAGATGGTGAGCCCGTCTCCCTCGGAGACGCTCATTTCGAGGACATCGCCCACTTCGTCCAGGGCGAGGCCCATGATGTCGAATCCGCACCCGAGATTGGCGATGGACGCCGGTGCGAACACTCTTACC
>JAEEGJ010022314.1_pt1 | contig 13460 bp, 8 predicted proteins | sample 8958761 | NCBI WGS metagenome assembly JAEEGJ01 (sample SAMN16246546, study PRJNA631951) | gut metagenome | biome: gut microbiome; feature: rumen; material: RS-attached | host: Bos | place: Iran: Karaj | collected 2018-10
TGCAATGCAATGCGGGAGAGTAGGAGGCCGCCACTTTTAGATGGAGTGTCCTTTCGTCATCAACGACGGAGAGACACTCTTTTTTTGTGTGATTCTTCTTCCTTTGTGTATTTTTTTGTATCTTTGTACCATGAATATCTTACGTCGATATTATGTATTGTTGCGTCGCTTGAATCATATTTGTGGTTTTGGCATTCAGTCACCAACAGACTATTGGTTTGTTCGCTATGTTGTGAATGAGCGATGGCCGTATTATGCTTATAGCTTCTTGACTGATAATGATTGGTTAACTCAAAAATTAGGTCGCTTGTATTTCCGTTTGGCAAATTGGCGTCAGCCTGCATATATGTTAATTGATGATTTCCAAAGATATTGGAAAACTGGTTCACAGAAGATACGATTTGTTTCTACTCTTAATAAGATAGAATTGGGAAGAATAACGATAGAGGAAATTGAAAAAAGCCTTGAGATTCTGAATCAATGCGATACACAGTCTGTTCTGGTTATAGAAGGCATTTACAGGAATTCTGAGCTTTGGGCTGCTATCATCAATGATGAGCGAGTTGGTACTTCTTATGACTTATATTATTGTGGCATTCTTTTGTTTGACAAGCGGCCTTATCACCATCATTATGTCATTAATTTCTGATGGCTATTGATTTCTAAAATCCTATATTAGGCTGTTAATATTTCCATAATAATACTTGATTTATGTTAATTAATTGATAATCAATGTTATAATTTATCTCTTTGTTTGGTAGTTTGAAATAAATGCCGTACCTTTGTGCGCGATAACAATAGTGTGGCACTTGAATGTCTCGTGGTGAGACGGTCATACTTTAAAGGATAAGTTATGGAAAAATTAGCTAAGATTGCATGTTTGACATGCATGATTTTGATGTTAGCTCCCATCAATGCTTCGGCAGGGACTAAGGGAAAGAAAAGCTCTCAATTTGACTGGAATCCCGTTATCGATGCGATTATCGAAGTGGAGAGTGAAGGAAAAGCTGATGCCGTAGACAAGAGTGGTAAATCTTGTGGTATTATGCAGATTACTCCTATTTTGGTAAAAGAGTGCAATCGCATTCTTGAACTTAAGAAGAGTAGTAAGCGTTACACGATGCAAGATCGTTTCAGCGTTAAAAAATCTAAGGAGATGTTCCTTCTTTTCCAGTCTTTTTACAACCCGAAAAACAGTGTAGAGCTTGCTATTCGTTCATGGAATGGTGGTATGAACTACACGAAGCGGGGTACTCAAAAGTATTTTGAGAAAGTAATGAGCAAAATGAAGTGAAGTGTATTTCATTCTAATAGAAAAAGAAGTGCTTAATCATGATTAGGCACTTCTTTTTTGTTGATACCTGACATCATGCCAATATTCTTGATTAGCCACACCTACCAACCAGGAAAATCCGCTGCCCCAATATTAGCGGTAAAAAAAGAAGTCCGAAACTTTCGGACTTCCATGTAGTTGCGGAGGCAGGACTCGAACATGCGACCTCCAGGTTATGAGCCTGGCGAGCTACCAACTGCTCCACTCCGCGATGTTATTTCTTGTAAGCGGGTGCAAAGGTACTTATTATTTTTGTAATGACCAAATTTTTAAGGCTTTTTTCATCAATAATGAGTATTTTCGCATCTTTTTCTTCAAATTGTTTGGCTATTTCGGAAGTATTTCTTACTTTTGCACACCACAAAGGTAATGTGCAATGCAAATTGATTGGGAGTTTTGAGTATATGTCAATATCGAAAACCAGACAGAAACTTGTAGATGTAGCCCGCCAGTTGTTTGCTAAGAATGGGCTTGAAAATACGACGATGAATGATATTGCTCAGTCATCTGGCAAGGGTCGTCGTACCCTTTATACTTACTTCAAGTCTAAAGAGGACATTTACTATGCTGTGATAGAAAGCGAGTTGGAACGCTTGTCCGATCAGTTGGACGAGGTTGCCGCCAAACGCATTCCACCTCAGGAAAAGATCATCGAACTTATTTATCTGCATTTGAACATGATTCGTGAGACCGTTGTTCGTAACGGTAACCTCCGCGCTGAATTTTTCCGTAACATCTGGATGGTGGAGAAGGTTCGCAAGAATTTTGACGATGCAGAGATTGAGTTGTTCCGCAAGGTGTTTCGTGAGGGTAAGGAAGACGGCGAGTTTGATATTGATAACATCGAACTGGTTGCTGACATCACCCACTATTGTATCAAAGGACTTGAGGTACCGTATATCTATGGTCGTATAGCCCGCGGAAGTACTGAAGAGTCTACCAAGCCTCAGGTGGCCAAGTTCGTGTATGGTGCATTGGGTAAGAGAAGGGGGTAGCAATATATAAATAAGTATAGCATTATAATATAATTAAGAAGAATCATATTAAATTAAACATTATGGGATTATTGGAAGGTAAGACAGCGCTGATTACCGGTGCTGCACGTGGTATTGGAAAAGCTATTGCATTGAAGTACGCAGCAGAAGGTGCAAACATTGCATTTACCGATCTTGAGGTGAATGAAGAGACCGAGAAGGAAATTGCAGCCCTTGGCGTGAAGGCTAAGAGCTATGCTTCCAATGCTGCAGACTTTGCCCAGACCGAGGAAGTCGTCAAGGCTGTCAAGGAAGAGTTTGGAAGCATTGATATTTTGGTGAACAACGCTGGTATTACGAAGGATGGTCTGATGCTTCGCATGACCGAGCAGCAGTGGGACGCTGTGATTGCCGTCAACCTGAAGTCAGCCTTTAACTTCATCCATGCCTGTGTGCCTATCATGATGCGTCAGCGTGGTGGCAGCATCATCAATATGGCTTCTGTCGTGGGCGTTCATGGTAATGCCGGTCAGGCCAACTATGCTGCTTCTAAGGCAGGTCTGATTGCCCTTGCCAAGAGTATCGGCCAAGAGATGGGACCGAAGGGTATCCGCGCCAATGCCATTGCCCCCGGTTTCATTGACACTGCCATGACTCAGGCTTTGCCCGATGACATCCGCAAGGAGTGGATTAACAAGATTCCCCTGCGCCGTGGCGGTCAGGTTGAGGATATTGCCAATGTTGCAACGTTCCTTGCCTCAGACCTGTCGAGCTATGTTAGTGGCCAGGTGATTCAGGTCGACGGCGGTATGAATATGTAGTATGAAAGTCGTTTACGAAGATAATCATATCATTATAGTATACAAGGAGAGCGGAGAAATCGTTCAGGGAGACAAAACCGGCGATACTCCGCTCTCTGAAACTGTCAAGGCATATATCAAGGAAAAGTATGCCAAGCCAGGTGCTGTTTTCCTCGGTGTCGTACACCGCTTGGACCGTCCCGTCAGCGGGTTGGTCGTTTTTGCCCGCACGTCCAAGTCGTTGACGCGCCTCAATGAGATGTTCCGCAAGGGTGAGGTCCATAAGACCTATTGGGCGATTGTGAGTAGTGAGGCCTTAGCGGTGAAAGGTGACGGACGTTTGCTAAGTACAGAGTGGCAGACTGTTGAGCATTGGCTGTCGCGCAATGAAAAGCAGAACAAGAGCTATGCCTATCACCGTGAAGTTCCCGGCTCGAAGAAAGCCGTTCTGCAATGCCGCGTCATTGGTCGCTCAGACCGTTACCAGTTGGTGGAAGTCCAATTGCTGACGGGGCGTCACCATCAGATTCGCTGTCAGCTCGCTGCATTGGGATACCCTATCAAGGGCGATTTAAAGTACGGTGCCAAGCGCAGCAATCCCGATGGCAGTATCTCGCTGCTGTCCCATCGTGTTGCTTTTGTCCATCCCGTTTCCCGGCAGGATATTGCCGTTGAATCCCCGCTGCCAGCTGATAATCTGTGGCATTTGCTAAAAAATTCAGTGAAATAGTTTCATATTTCCTTTTTTTCGCTTATTTTTGCATCACGCTTTTCAAAGGTGTGATATATGAAGAAAGCTTTCTGGTGGATATTGGGTATACTGTTAAGTCCGGTATTGCTGTTTGCAATACTGGCGGTTTTGCTCTATTTGCCACCAGTGCAGAACTGGGCCGTTGACAAGGTTGCCGCCATTGCTTCCGAGAAAACGGGCATGGAGATTACCGTGGGCCATGTCCACTTGCGTTTCCCGCTTGACTTGTCAATCGACAATTTCCGGATGCTGCAGCCTGTCGCTGACGGTAGTCATGAGGTCGATACCATTGCCGATGTCCAGCAGATGGTCGTTGATGTCCAGCTGATGCCGTTGTTCCACAAGCGTGTTGTCATCAATGAGTTGGAATTGACGGATGCCAAGCTGAATACCAATGGCTTTGTGGATGCGGCGAAGGTGAAGGGCGACTTCAAGCGCCTGTTTGTGACAAGCCGTGGCATTGACTTAGACAAGCATACCGTTGAACTGAATGGCGCCTGTTTGGAGGATGCCCGTTTCGACATTGCTTTGAACGACTCCGTGCCTGAGGACACCACCAAGTCCGAGACGCCCTGGATTATCCATGCCGACCAGTTGTCTGTCACCCGTTCCGACGTAGCGTTCCACATGCCTGGCGACACGATGAGTGTCCGTGCCCACTGGGGTGAGTTGGTGACCCGCGAGGCTTTGGTGGACTTGGCTTCTCAGACCTACACCGTGGCCAGTGTGGACTTGAACGACGGCTCCCTTGCCTATGACCAGAACTTCGTCCCTCGTGTCGACGGCCTTGATTTCAACCATCTGGACCTCAGCCACCTGCAGATAGGCATCGACAGCATCTACTACCACGACCCTACGTTGCGCCTGAACATCCGGCAGCTAGCCCTGAAGGAAGCCAGCGGCCTTGAACTCACCGAGCTTTCCGGCCCTGTAGTGATGGACGAGGGAAAGCTCCGCCTGCCAAGTTTCCGTCTGAAGACCCCTACTTCCGATGTCTATATGGCTATGGATATGCCTCTGTCGCTGACTGATTCCATCGACCCGGGCAAGATGCGCCTGCGCATGGATGCCCAGTTGGGTCGCCAGGACCTGATGCATTTCCTTTCGGCACTTCCCAAGCCCATGCAAGAGCGCTGGCCGCACTATCCGCTCAGTGTCAAAGGACAGCTGAACGGCAACCTGCAATACATGACGTTCTCCGACCTTGATGTGTCGCTGCCTACGGCGTTTGCGGTGAAGGCCGACGGTTTCGTCGCCAACCTCGACGACGTGTCACGTCTGCGTGCCGATGTGCAGTTCGATGCACAAACCCAGGGGCTGGACTTTGTCATGGCAGCTTTGCCCCGCGATGTGCAGCGCAACTACCGCATCCCCCGCGGTCTCCGTGCCAAGGGGCGGGTGAAGGCTGACGGTTCCCAGTATTTTGCTGATGTAGTTGCCAGTGAGGGTGGGGGAACGGTGAAGGTGAACGGCACTTTCAATGCCGATGCCCAACGCTATGATGCCAAGGTCAGCCTGAATCGTCTGAATGTTCACCACTTCATGCCCCACGACTCCATCTATACCGTCACTGCTGATGTCACAGCCAAGGGACAGGGTTTCGACTTCTTCTCTCCCAGGACGACATTGCAGGCTGACGCGCAGGTGGAACAGCTGCATTACGGCCGTTGGCATCTGGACCATTTGACAGCCCAGGGCAGTCTGCGTGACGGTCGTGTCCATGCCGACGTCGTCAGTCGCAACCAGCTGTTGGAGGGAACCGTGACTCTGGACGCCCTCATGAAGAAGCAGGGCTTCGACGGCACCCTTACTGCCGACCTGTCGCATGCCGACCTCTACAAAATGCTACTGGTAGACCGCCCGCTGTCTATCGGTGTCTGCGGTCATGTCGACATTTCCTCCGACCTGAAGATGACGCATACGGTGAGTGGCCTTTTCAACGACCTCTCCATTCGCGACTCCTCTAATACCTATCGTCCGTCCGACATCGGTCTGCTGGTGAAAACCCGTCAGGACACTACCTATGTCCGGGCCCAGAGCGGTGACTTCATCGTGAAGCTCGATGCCAGCGGCAACTATGAGCAGTTGTTGCAGAAGTTCTCCGTCCTCTCTGACTCCGTCATGGCGCAGTACAATCAGCGTATCATCAACCAGTCAGCCATCCGGCGCCTGCTGCCTACCATGAAGCTCCATGTGGAAAGCCTGCGTGAGAATCCTGTGATCACCTTCCTCAACAGCACCCAGAACATCGACTTCAAGAGCCTGCTGTTCGACCTTGATGCCTCGCCCGCAACGGGCCTTAACGGCAAAGGCTATGTCCATTCCCTTACTGTGGGCGAAGTGCGTCTCGATACCATTACCTTCCGCCTGACACAGCGCGACAGCCATCTGTCGTTCGGCGGTCAGGTGCGTAACAACAAGAAGAACCCCCAGATTGTGTTCAACGCTCTTTTCGACGGCGTCCTGCAGGAGCGCGGAGCCACGATGGGCGTCCGCTACTACGACTCTGAAGACAGGTTGGGGGGCCGTATCGGTGCTCAGGCCGAGATGGTTGACAGCGGTCTCAACTTCCATTTGGTTCCCGAGCGTCCCACCTTGGGTTACAAGGAGTTCAACCTGAACAGCGACAACTTCATCTTCCTGGGAAAAGACAACAAGGTGAAGGCCAGGATTGACTTGATAGCTGACGATGGCACTGGTGTAAAGATCTATAGCGAGGACAGCGACCCCACAGCCCTTCAGGATATCACCATCAGCATGAATAAGTTTAATCTCGAAGACCTCACCTCCGTGATGCCCTATGCCCCCCGTCTCACTGGCCTTTTGAACGGCGACCACCACGTGGTGCTCGATCATGAGGGACACCTGTCCGTGGTCAGCGATATGTCCGTGCAGAACATGACGTACGAGCGTTGTCCCATTGGCAATGTCAGCACGGAGCTGGTCTATCTGCAGAAGGAAGACGATGCCCACGCCATTGAAGCCCGCCTACTGATGGACGACGAAGAGGTCGGCATACTGACGGGTACCTATTACAATCAGGACAAGGGTTCTGTTGATGCCCGTTTCCTGATGGAGCGGCTGCCGCTGTCACTGGTCAACGGCTTCGTTCCCGACCAGCTCTTCGGTCTGCATGGCTTCGGCGAGGGCGAGTTGTCCATCAAGGGCTCCTTGGCGGCACCTCAGGTGGATGGCGAAATCTATCTGGACTCAGCCTACTTGGAGAGTGTACCTTACGGCATGAGGCTGCGCTTCGACAACGACCCTGTGCGCATCATCGGCAGCAAGCTGCTATTGGAAAACTTTACGGTCTATGCCTATAATGACAACCCGCTCAACGTCCAGGGCGATGTCGACTTTACTGATCTTGAACGCGTCATGGTCAATCTGCGCATGCGGGCCCAGAACTTCCAGCTGATAGGCGCCAAGGAGAACCCCAACAGCGTTGCCTATGGCAAAGCCTTCGTCAATGTCTTTGCCCGCATGCGTGGCCCTGTCGACAATCTGTCGTTGCGCGGACGGTTAGACGTGCTGGGTTCGACGGACATGAGCTACGTGCTCCGCGACTCGCCGCTGACCACCGACAACCAGCTGAACGAGCTGGTCAAATTCACCGATTTCAGCGATACGACCCAGGTGGTCGTGGAGCCGCCGGTCCTGAATGGCTTCCAGATGGATATGACCGTCGACGTGTCGAAGGGTGCCCACGTCATGGCCTATCTCAATACTGACCACTCCAACTATATCGACCTGGTGGGTGGCGGCACGTTGCGCATGCAGTACACGCCGGCTGACAACCTGCAGCTGCGTGGCCGCTATACCCTGTCGAACGGCGAGATGAAGTACTCCATGCACGTCATTCCGCTCAAGACGTTCACCATCCAGGACGGTTCCTATATCGAGTTTACGGGCGACCCGATGAATCCTACGCTGAACATTACGGCTACCGAGCGCACCAAGGCTGTCGTCGGTGGCACCGAGGGAGGCGGTCGTAGCGTCACCTTCGACTGTGGTGTCGTCATCACCAAGACGCTCAACGACATGGGACTGGTGTTTACCCTCGATGCGCCCGAGGACATGCAGATCCATAGCGAATTGCAGTCAATGGGTGTTGAGCAGCGCAGCAAGCTCGCCGTCACGATGCTCACCACCGGCATGTATCTGGCCGACGGCCAGACCGGTGCCTTCAGCATGAACTCGGCACTCAGCTCGTTCCTCAGTTCAGAGATCAGCCAGATTACCGGCAATGCCCTGCGCACGCTGGACCTCTCTGTCGGTATGGACCAGTCCTCCGATGGTGCGGGCAATCTGCACACCGACTACTCGTTCAAGTTTGCCAAGCGCTTCATGGACAACCGCCTGAAGATCACCGTGGGCGGCAAGGTGTCGACAGGTGCTGAGCTCCAGCAGCGCAACAATTCCTTCTTCGACAATGTATCGCTGGAATACCGCCTCGACCAGACGGCCAACAAGTTCATTACGCTGTACTATCAGAACAATAGCTACGACTGGCTGGACGGCTATTCCCAGAAATATGGCGGCGGCTACATGTGGCGCCGCAAACTGCAGAGCTTCTGGGACATCTTCCGCTTCAAGGACCCGACGCCCCAGTACACTCCGAGAGTGCCGCTCGCTCCCCGCAATTCCACCAAACAGACCACTATCACCGATGAAAAGAAATAGCATATACCTGTTCTGCGTGCTGTTCCTCGTCTCTTGTTCCATGACGAAGAACATTCCCGATGACGACCAGCTCTTCACCGGCTTGAAGAAGATTACCTATCACCGTGAACCGTCGGACAGCTCCAACTTTACTGCCACGCAGGAAGAGGTCGAGGCGTCACTGGCCACTGCCCCCAACGGTGCCATCCTCGGCAGCAGCTACTACCGCGTACCCTTCTCGTTGGGTGTCAGCATCTGGAACCGCTACAAAGACAGCGAGACAGGCTTCGGCAAGTGGATGTTCAAGTCGTTCGGCAAGCAGCCCGTGCTCATGTCGTGGGTTAATCCTGCCCTGCGCGCTTCCGTCGCCCAGTCGGTGCTCCGCAACCACGGCTATCTGAACGGCCATGTGGATTACGAGGTCATTCCGCGCCCAAATCCCAAGACCGCCAAGATTTCCTATAGCGTTTATCCCGACCGTCTCTACCTCCTTGACAGCATCGGCTACTTCGGCTTCCCCGCCGACGCTGACAGTCTCATACAAGCCAACCTCGACGATGCTAAGATTCACAGGGGCAGTCCCTTTGCTGTTGCTGCCCTCGACGCCGAGCGCAACCGCATCAGCCAGCTGCTGCGCAACAACGGCTACTACTATTACCAGTCGGGTTATGCCTCCTATCTTGCCGACACCCTCATGGTCGACGGCAAGGCACAGCTGCGACTGCAGATGGCCGACGGCGTCCCCGATGAAGCCAAGCGCAAGTGGTATATCGGGCGCGTCAATATCAATATGCGCAAGACCTTTATGGAGCAACCCACCGACTCCCTGGTAGGCCGTTTCTTCACCGTGCGCTTTTCCGGCAAGAAACCGCCCATCCGTACCCGTGTGCTGATGGCCGACATGAAGCTGCGCCCGCGCCAGCTCTACAGCTACGACAACCACGTGCAGTCCGTCAACAAGATCAATGCCATGGGCCTCTTCTCGTCCATCGACTTGCAGTTCACCCCGCGCCAGAAGTCCACTGCGGTTGCAGATTCTTCACGCTCCACGCTTCACCCTTCACTTTCAACTCCCGATACCCTCGACCTGACACTTAACTGTACTTTCGACAAGCCGTGGGACTTCTATATCGAAACCAATTTCAATGCCCGTACCATCGGTCGCTTGGGACCGGAGCTGCGCATGGGTGTTGCACGGCGTAATGCCTTCCGTGGCGCTGAGAAACTTGACATCAATCTCCACGGCTCCTACGAGTGGTCAACCAGTGGCGGCTCCCAGATGAACAACTACGAGTATGGTGCCGATGCCAGCATCGAGTTCCCGCGTATCATCGCGCCTTTCTTCGGCGGCAACCGCATCCGTCGCGACCAGCAGGGACGCCCCGTCCGTCGCCGTCGCTTCTATAGCACGCCTACCACCCTGGCCAAAGTGTCTACCGACATCATCCACCGTCCCAAGTACTATAAGATGCACGTGGTCAGTGGCGAGTGGACCTACAGCTGGCAGTCGTCGGCCCAGAGCCGCCATGAGCTGTCGCCGCTGACGGTGAAGTACCAGTTCATGAACAGCCATACCAGCGAATACGATTCGCTGATATACGACAATTACTATCTGGCTGTTTCTATGCAGGACTACTTCATCCCCGAGATGCGCTACACCTATTTCTACAACAGTCCCGCAGAGATGCTGAACCCCATTCGCTGGGAGACCACCGTTTCCGAGTCAGGCAATATCGTGTCGCTGGCCTACGTGGCCGCCGGCAGGTCGTGGTTCGAGAAAGACAAGAAGCTCTTCAAGAATCCCTACTCACAGTTCCTTGAGATTGAAACCGACTTCACCAAGACGTGGCGGCTGAACAGCACGTCGAGCCTTGTGGGTCACATCAATGCAGGCTATATCTGGCATTACGGCAACAGCGACTGGGTTCCCAACAGCGAGATGTTCTATGCCGGCGGTGCCAACAGCATCCGTGCCTTCTCGGTGCGCGGCATCGGCCCCGGTGCCATCAAGAGCTTCGGCGACCGTGCCACAGACTATCTCATGCGCAATGGCACCATCAAGTTTATCTGGAACCTGGAGTATCGTACCCAGCTCTTTGGCAATCTGCATGGAGCCCTGTTCCTCGATGCGGGTAATGTCTGGATGCCGCCCGGCGACCGCTACGGTGACCCGGCTCTGGATGATAAATTCTCACCAGGCAACTTCAAACTGCGCAACTTCTTCCGTGAGCAGGCTCTCGGTACCGGTCTCGGCATCCGCTACGACCTCAGCTTCCTCATTATCCGTCTCGACTGGGGTGTCGCCCTCCATCTGCCGTACGACACCACCAAGTCCGGCTACTTCAATGTCGACAGCTTCAAGGGCAACCAAACCCTCCACTTTGCCATCGGCTATCCCTTCTAAACATATACAGACAGGTTCATGAATCTTGCCAGAATCATGAACCTGTCCCCGTGATTTAGATGTCTACAGTCTATCCGACTATAGTTCATTTTCTTCGTCCAACCAGCCGTTGTCCTGTCGTGCCGAAGGCTCCATCGTGCCGTCAGTGTCCACACCACCATAGCCGATACCATCACCCGTTACGCCGGAGGCGCACACTATGGTGCGCTCTTCCAGCATGACAATTTTCTTAATCGTAGGAATTATATATGTCTTTTTCATTTCACTACCACTTTTTTGTTGTTCTTGATGTACAGTCCCTTCTGCGGATGTACTACGCGACGTCCCTGTAGGTCATAATAATTATCGTTCCCGTTAAGGTTAACATTAACGTCCTCAATCCTCGTCGTCTCATCGTCAAACGACATGGAAATACGGGCATTTGCATTCTCCAAATTATCCAGCACATCAACAAAATCGAAGTAGGCGCGGAAGGCCTTCATCTTCGTCTGTCCCGTAGAGTACCAGAACTTGTTGCCGCTCAGGAACAGACAGTTGTTGGGAACCGTCGTCTGGGCATGATAGAAGCCCCTGAACGTGCCATAAACTTTACGTTTATTGCCAGTTCTGCCGTTGTCATATTCTATATAGCAGTCGCTCTCATCGGGATTTATCGTTGAAGTGACGGTAAACTCGTCAATATCATTCTCCACCTTAATGAGATAAGGATAGTTGCCATAGAATCCTTCCGACAGGTCTGTGTCGTCGAAGTTCACGGTGAGCCCCACAACGTTGTCGTCGGTGTCATACTCCACCTCATAGTCTGTAAACTCCTTCAGCTGCACACCATTGCCGAATGCCGCCTTCGTCTGCGCCTCCGTCATGTCGAACGGCAGGCAGATGGTGCTCCACTCATTGGCCTTAATGGTGCGTTTCACCAAGATAGTTACGTCTCCGGCAGTAGCCTCAGGAACTTCCGTATCGGTTTCGTCTAATACGACATCTACTCCGGCTGACGAGCCAACCGTCACCGTCGTCTTCACCAGTTCTGTCTCGTAGAATTTGCTGATGTCCGACTCGGTCAGCTTTATCTCCCTCAGCAGCAAAGCATAGTCGCCGTCAGCCATGCCGGCGGCCACATTCACCTGCAGCGTGGCTAACTCGCCGTCTGTTCCAGTAAATGTCTCGTTGTACTGTGAGCTGCACAAGAAGCGGATGGCACCGTCATCCTGTTCGCTGAACGTCAGGTCGTGCTCGTCCTCATCAGGCAGGCGCCCTGCGCTGAGTGCTCCCTGAATACGTCCCATGGCCGACTTTACCGCCGTCATACCTTCGGGCAGGTATAGGTCAAACTGGAAGCCGCGAATCGCTACCGTGTTCTTCATCTTGAAGGAGAGCGTCGTCTGCGTTCCCGCCGACACCGTGAACGGTGAGATGTAAATGACGTTGTCGATGGTGCTGACATCCGTATCGGGCTGATTCTCTTCACCGCTTCTTCTTGGCACATTGTTCGTGTTACTGTAACCGTACACCGACCCCGTATGGATGATGTTGGCAATACCAGTATAGTCAGACACGTCAATTTTGCCATTCTCGTCAACGTCGGCAGCCTTGGCATTGAAGCCCGCAGGCGGGTTATTGTGGATGTAGTTAGCCACACCCGTATAATCGCTGACGTCTACTTTACCGTCCCCGCTGATGTCACCCGTGATATACGATATGATGGTCAGCTTCGACACCACCTTCTCTGTCTCGTAGAATTTGTTGATGTCCGTCTCCGTCAGCTTCACATCCTTTAGCACGATGGCATAGTCGCCGTCAGCCATATCGTCAGCCAGACGTATCTGCAGCGTAGCTATCTCGCCGTCGTTGCCCGTAAACGTCTCGTTGTACTGTGAGCTGCACAGGAAACGGATGGCTCCGTCCTGCTGTTCGCTGAACGTCAGGTTGTGCTCGTCCTCCTCAGGCAGGCGCCCTGCACTGAGTGCTCCCTGAATACGTCCCTTGTCCGACTTCACCACCGTAGCACCCTCTGGCAAATAGAGGTCGAACTGGAAGCCGCGAATATTTGCTGTGTTCTTCATCATCAGCGACAGTGTCACCTGCTGGCCGTTACGCTTTTCCATTTCTTCGACATAGATGACATTGTCTATCTGAGAGACATCTGTGACCTTCAGAGTTAGATAGCCAGGATTGTTCGGACCTCCATCAACATGGGCATAGGTTTTGTCGATATAATTTGAATTATAGACAGTCCCTGCACCACCAACAAGATTGGTACAATTATAGAACATATCGGATGACTCTGTCACTTTATCCGTATTCCAGTTATCGCCACAATAGATAGTGGTCATGCTACTACAGTCAGAGAACATATAAATCATATCCGTGACACTGCTGGTATCGAAGCTGCGCAAATCCAAAGAGGTCAGCCCCCAACAGTGAGAGAACATTCCATTCATACTCGTGACATTGCTGGTATTGAAACTGCTCAAATCCAAAGAGGTCAGCCCCAAACAGCAAGAGAACATTCCACTCATACTCGTGACATTGCTGG
>JAEEGJ010022315.1_pt1 | contig 13460 bp, 11 predicted proteins | sample 8958761 | NCBI WGS metagenome assembly JAEEGJ01 (sample SAMN16246546, study PRJNA631951) | gut metagenome | biome: gut microbiome; feature: rumen; material: RS-attached | host: Bos | place: Iran: Karaj | collected 2018-10
TGGCTTTTTTCTTTCCATTTTTTGTCATAAGGATCTGGACCAACGTTCCGGAGCTTATCGATGCCGGGGCAGTGTATCTGAGATATGTGGCGGCATCCTATATTTTTCTTGGAATAAGTCAGCCATACCTGACTATTCTTAAGAGCTGTGAGAGAGTAAGATTTGCCACATCCCTGTCAGGTGCCACGCTTATAATGAATGTGATCCTCAATGCGCTTCTTATCTTTGGTCTTGGACCTTTTCCTGAGATGGGAATAGCGGGAGCGGCTCTTGCCACAACCATATCCTGCGGAATGGGACTGATTGTTTGTATATTTGACTTTTTAAGACAAAGGATCTTTCCGAGAAATGTCATAGAGATGTTCAGGATTCCAAGGGTTCTTGTGGAAGACTTTGGAAGATATTCCCTGCCTGCTTTTATCAATGATGCCATGTGGGGCCTTGCTTTTAACATGAACTCCATTATCATGGGCCATCTTGGCTCGGATATCGTGGCCGCCAATTCCGTGGTGGCTGTGGCAAGGGATCTTGTGACGGTTGTGGGTTTTGGAATCTCAGCAGCCTCCTCCATCATGCTGGGTAAGGAGATCGGAGAGAATAGGCTGGAGGATGCCAGAAAAGATGCCTCTTCCATTATGAGAGTGGCACTTATTTCAAGTATTATCTCCGGACTGGTGCTGTTGGCAATAAGTCCCTTTATCCCGGGGCTTGTTAAGATATCAGAGACCGCAGCACATTACCTTAAGATCATGCTTTATATAAATGTGGTGTATCAGCTGGGACAGATCATCAATACCGTTCTTATCGCATCCATATTCAGATGCGGAGGAAATTCAAAATACGGAATGGTGCTGGATATCATATGTATGTGGTGCTTTGCGGTACCGCTTGGTCTTATCAGCGCATTTGTATTAAAGCTTCCTCCCCTTATCGTATATGTACTTATGTGTACTGATGAATTTGCGAAGATGCCTTTTGCGGTTCATCACTATCTCAAGGGCGGATGGGTAAGGAACATCACAAGAGACAACGTGGCATAAGGCTCAAGTTTGTTTGGAAATATTCTTGAGGTTGCAACAATAAATATCTGAATCTATAATCATAGATGGTAAGCATTGTTATATTTTGAAAGGAGTTTTTATGAGGATCCGTGTAGTAATGGCTCAGTAGTCTGAGCTTAAATAAATGAATCGTAAGCTCAGATGAATCCTAACAGTTCTATATTAGGAGGATAAAAATGAGCTATATAAAGGCAGAAGACATCCTGCCCAAAGAATTAATTGAAACGATTCAGCAATATGTAGAAGGAAAGTCAATTTATATACCGAGTAAAGAAAAACAGGAGTGGGGCACTGTAACGAAGTCCAAAACATTTTTTCGTGAAAGAAACGAAAAGATCTATGCGGGTCATCTGCAAGGTTTATCTAACGGAGAACTTGCCCTGAGTTTTTCTTTGTCTGAAAAAAGCATACAGAGGATCCTGCGAGATCAAAGAACGGCCTGACAGGTCACTTGGAACCCGTTGACGTATGGCTGATCTACCGGTGTAAGAAATGTAAGCATTCCTGGAACCTCACGATCTATGAAAGGACAAGGCCGGGAAAGATTCCGGAGGAACTCTTTGATGCATTTCAGTCCAACGATGAGGATACTGCCCTTGAATACGGCAGAAATATTGATTTTTTGAAAAAGAATAAAGCTGAATTTAATTAACTCGGACAGGTCTTCAAGGCCTGTCCTGTTTTTATATGGAGAAACAAAATGCTTGAACGTATGGATGATTTTTTTACGACCCGCTGTCAGGGTTATGATGAACATATGAGAGAAAATGTGGAAGGTGATGATGCATTCTATGAATTCACCGCATCACTTTTACCGAAGTCGGATAATGCAAAGATACTTGATCTGGGATGTGGAACCGGACTTGAACTTGAGGAATTTTTTAAAGTAAATCCTACAGCGAATGTTACCGGAATAGATATGACAAGAGCAATGCTCGATGCACTTGAAGCAAAATTTCCCGATAAGGAACTGACTCTAATCTGCGATTCGTATTTTGATGTTCCTTTCGGAGAAGAGAAATATGATGCTGCGGTATCTGTGGAATCTCTGCATCACTTCTCGAAAGAAGAGAAGATACCGCTATATACCAAGCTGTACAAAGCACTTAAACCCGGAGGATATTTTATACTTACGGATTATTTTGCGCAGCTTGATGAGCAGGAGGATTTTTTCAGAAGGGAGCTCTTAAGGATCAGAAAAGAAGAAAATCTTCCGGATGGGGTTTTCTATCATTACGATACCCCTCTTACGGTGGAGCATGAAAAAGAAGCCCTTCTTGCCGCAGGCTTTGAATCGGTTGAAGAATTAGACAAATGGAATGATACACATACTTTGATCGGAAAAAAGGACCGCTGAGGCGGTTCTTTTTTCTATTGTTGTAAGGGGCTTGTTTTTGATAAAATAAATTAATGAAGGATAATTAAGAAAGGCAATGGATTCGGAGGGAATAAAATGTCCGAAGCAGACAGAAAAAGGCAGGAAAAAGCAGAGGAAAATCTCGGGAAAGCCGTAATGGGCATAGCCTGGATCTTCTTTGCCATTAAATTCATAGTGATCGCATCCGTGCTGGCACTCCCTGTTGTCTGGCTGCTGCACAAGCCTTTATGGATCGCACCGATCGTCGGAGTTGTCTTATATATTCTATGGCGCGTGGTTTGGAGAGCGTTCTGGAGATTTGTTACCTGGTCTACACGTGATTGAGCTTGTTATGAGGGATTAACGGGATGAGATACTCGGCACCCAAGAATAAACTGTTTACCAAGATCATATTTCTGGTTGAATTTATCATATTGATCACAAGTACACTGTTTTGCACGGTTTCGCTTTACAGAGCCAGAGTCGGTATAAGGAAGGCAATTCAGCAGAGAATGCTTGATATTTCCAATTGTGCCGCAGGATCGGTTGACGGAGACATTCTTGGTGCTTTGGATGAATCCACTGTCGGAAGTCCCGAATACAATGATCTTTACAGCAGACTTGCTGTCTTCAGAGATAATGTAGAGCTGGAGTATGTCTATACCATTAAGAAAGTTGGCGAGAAAGATTTCATTTTCACGATGGATCTGGATCAGGTCAGACCTGCTTCTTATGGTGACAGCGTTAAATATACCGAGGCTCTTGCAAGTGCGGGCAGAGGAGTGGCTGCTGTTGACGAAGTCCCCTATTCGGATTCATGGGGTGTTTTCTACAGCGCATACAGCCCGGTTTTTGATTCATCCGGAAATGTTGCCGGAATAGTTGCTGTGGATTTTTCTGTTGACTGGTTTGAACACCAGCTTTCCGCACAGACTAGGTCGACGATGATAAGTTATGCGGTAATCCTACTGTTTTCACTTCTTGTTGCTGCGGGACTTTCTCTCATTACGGTCAGGCCGTTTGTCCGTGCACAGGGCGAACTACTTGCAGAGAAGGTTCGTGCGGAAAGTGCCAATCATGCAAAGAGTGATTTTCTGGCAAACATGTCCCATGAGATAAGAACACCCATCAATGCGGTCCTTGGTATGAATGAGATGATACTAAGGGAAGATCATCGCGCACAGGAACTGGCGAAGGATGATTCCGTGGACATGATCGAGACCCTGAAAAATATCAATGTATACGCCAATGATGTTAAGAATGCGGGACATAATCTTCTTGCGATCGTAAATGATATCCTTGATTTCTCAAAGATCGAAGCAGGAAAGATGGATATTACCGAAGCACCTTACCAGCTCAGTTCGCTTCTGAACGATCTTAACAATATGATCCTGTTCAAGGCGCAGGATAAGAAACTTGATTTTAATATCGATGTCGATAGAACTCTGCCGGATGATCTCTACGGAGATGAAGTAAGAGTCCGTCAGATTCTGACTAATGTTTTAGGAAACGCTGTAAAGTATACCGAAAAGGGCTTTGTAAGACTTACACTTCGCGGAGAAGAACAGGGAGATGGAACAATCCTGTTGAAAGCGGAGATCTCCGATACGGGAATAGGAATCAGGCCGGAGGATAAAGAAAAACTTTTTACCAAGTTCCAGCGTCTGGAAATGGAAAGGAACAGTACGGTAGAAGGAACCGGTCTTGGGCTTGTCATTACGCAGCGTCTTCTTGATATGATGGGAGGAACAATCTCGGTTGAGAGTGAATATGGCAAAGGTTCGGTATTTACCGTAACCATTCCTCAGAGAATCGTATCCAATGTATCGGTCGGTAATTTCCAGGAACGTTTTGAGACAAATATGAAAGACGGGGGATCTTATAAGGAATCGTTCCGAGCCCCTAATGCAAGAATACTTGTTGTTGATGATACCAGGATAAATCTTGCCGTTGTTGCCAATCTCTTAAAGAGTACGCTTATGAGAATAGACACGGCACTGTCGGGTGCGGAAGCTGTTAAAAAAGCGGAAGAAACGGCTTACGATCTGATACTTATGGATCAGCGAATGCCGGAGATGGATGGAACGGAAGCGCTTCACAAGATACGGGAAACATCGGGAGGAAAAAGTTCAAAGGTTCCTGTTATATGTCTTACAGCCGATGCTGTCATAGGAGCCAAGGAAAGATATCTGTCTGAAGGTTTTTCGGATTATCTGACCAAGCCGATCGACAGTTTTGCCCTTGAGAAAATGCTCAAAAAATATCTTCCTGATTCAAAGGTAGAATCGGTAAAAGAAGAAAGATCCGAAGAGGTCCGCGAAGAGAAAACCTCAGATTCATATGATGTTCTCAGAGCAGCGGGCGTAAACCCGTCCGAAGGTCTTAGGTATACCAACAATGATGAGGGCTTTTACCTCTCAATGCTCAATGAATATGCGTCAAGCTATGAGGAAAAATCCGGGAAAATAAACGAGTATTTTTCAAAAGAGGATTGGAAAGAGTACGGAGTATATGTGCATGCTCTTAAGAGTACTTCCAAGATGATAGGAGCCATGGAATTATCCGAACTGGCACTCAGATTGGAAGAAGCGGCTAAAAATTCCGAAGCCGGAATCATCAAAGAAAAACACGAACTGATGATGAAACGATATGAAGCGGTAACAAAGGCCATAAACCTTACTGCATCAAGATAATCAAAACCGCTTATCCTAAAAGGGTAAGCGGTTTATATATATGGGGGTAAGATCATGAAATTATCTGAAAGACCAATGGAAATTACGGACAAAGCTTTTCGCTATGATTCGTTTAATGACGGGGCAGTGGTTCCCGGTAAAAAAACTGGGAGACTTCCGGCTATGGGGTGGAACAGCTGGAATGCTTTCGGAAGCGGAAATACCGAAGCGCTTACCAAAGAGATGGCGAAAAAAATAGTTGAACTTGGTCTTGATAAGCTCGGATACAAATATATTGTGCTGGATGACGGATGCTACAAACCTGAAAGAGTAAACGGGCTTTTATCAAACGAAGAAGGAAAATTTCCTTCCGGATTTAGGGCGCTTTCAGATTATCTACATTCAATGGGACTTAAATTCGGAATGTATAATGATATAGGCACAAATCTTTGTGCCGGGGCAGCTGTCGGAACATGCGGCCATGAAAAAGAAGATGCACAGACATATATAGATTGGGATATTGATTTTATCAAAGTCGACAATTGCTATTACCTCTGGGACAACGCTACGTTCTCAAATTCCGAAAATGCAAAATATACATACGCTCCCGCTATTAAAGGTATATGCATAAAAGGGTGCAGTTTGGAGCTTTCATATGATGCGGTATCTGACGGAGAGCTGTTCGGAAACGGAGCGTTTACTGCGGAAGAAGATGGAGTTGATTTCGTAAAGGGAATAGGAACATACGATGGAACGGGGCCTGATAATACCCCTGTAGGAATTTTAAGCAGTGAACTCAGATTTAATATATCCTCATATGAAGCAGGTGAAGCGGATCTGACCGTTATGTATGCGGCCGGAAGAGAACCGGACGTGGGATGCTGGCTTCAGGTTGCAATGGGTGAAGGAGAAAACGCCGAGTATTACTATGATGATCTCCTTCCTGAGACGGAAAACAAAACAACTTTTATACAGTCACCTGTAATAAAGATCAAATTGAAAAAAGGTGAAAATGTTTTACGCCTTATGAATCACAGACGACAGGAAAATACCCTAAGCTCTTATGCGGAACTTGTCAAAGGATTTGAAGAAGCTTTCAAGAAAGGTTCTCCGAGAAAGGATATATTACTGTCTATCTGTGAATGGGGAAAGACTCAGCCGCAGAATTGGGGATACAAAGTAGGTGATTCATGGAGGATACTTAACGATATTACTTTCCAGGTTGGATCCGACGGAGATCCGGGACATGCAAACTGGTCAGGGGATTATACAACAGGGGTTACAAATCAGTATAACAAAGCAGTCATCATGGACGAGTATGCAGGACTTACCAAAGGGTGGAATGATCCTGATATGATGATGATCGGAATGACCGGACTGGATGAAACCATGTGCAGGAGTCATATGGCAATGTGGTGTATGCTCAATTCTCCTCTTATGCTTGGACTTGATCTGAGACGAGTTGAGAAAGGAGATCCTATACATAAGATCATCTCCAATAAAGAGCTGATAGATCTAAATCAGGATCCTCTGGGAGTTCAGGCTAAGAGAATCTTCTCCACACTTGAAAGCGATAATCCCGATAAGGTCTATCTGCGCGATAATAAGCGAATTGATGTACTGGCAAAGCCTCTCTCGGACAAAAGCGTGGCGATTGCATTTATAAATCTCGATACAGAAGATTCTCATGAGAAAATCTGTATTGATAAAAATCTCATTATAAAATTTCTTCGCGGTAAGATGACAGATCCCGATGTATTTGAAAATGCATCGTCATATTCGGTAAAGGATCTTTGGAGCGGAGATGAATACGCAAACGAATGCGGACAGTTCGAAGTATTTGAATTGAAAGCGTGCGATACGGTTGTATGGAGGATATATCCTCAGTGACACTTGAAAGATTTGTGAACAATCTATACGGAGACAAAGGTTCCGGCAGGATTGAAGAAGCCCGTTTATCGGGAATCATAGAAGGGTATGAATCAGAACATACAAATCTGCGACTTCTTCGTAAAGATGCTGCGAGAATTCTTCATCTGTATATGCAAAAAGTTTTAGGGGTCAGAGATGAGGGCGATATTACAAATGCATCGGTTTTGAAAGATCTGTATGATTGCAGAGTATGTGTAAATCATATCGCTCAGGTTTATCTGCGAGGAATCATGAAGGGTCATGTATATCCGAACGGATTGTTACTGTTTGATTCGGATTCAGAAATCTCTGAAGAGGAATGTAAAGAAGCAATTAATAGGATCAATGCTATGAAATAACATCCTGACCGGAAAGGAAGACATTTTATGAAAAACAGATCGGAAGCATATTTATTTGGCCAGATTCTCGGAACTCATTCTTTTCTGTTAAAAGACGGATTTTTAAGACCGGATGAATATTCGGAAATAGGAGCACAGTATTTTCTTCCCGGAGGAGAAACCGGAACTGCGGCAACGGTTCTTGATTCTCTCGGTGTCTCCGTTAAGATGGACGGAACATGGCTTGGAAGAGAAGTTGCCCCCATGCTTAAGGAATTCTATGCGGATAAAAAGGTAGATCTGTCATCGGTTCATATATGGGAAGAGGATCCCGGAGTAATGGATTATGTAGTCATTGCAGGACTTGTACGTTCGCCTATGGGAAGATTTCAAACTCTTTTTTCCGAAGGTAAGCGGTGGTGGAGTATTCCTAAGGAAGAGGATATTACGGCAAGTAAAGTAGCCGCGATTGATCCATTCTTCCGAGATGAAACCGGACTTGCAGCAGAGCTTTGTGTTAAACACGGAATTCCATATGTGACCATTGACTCGAGACATGATTCATATCTTCATAAACACGCAGCCATAAATGTTGTATCCAAAGAATGCACGGAAGGCAGCTACAAGGGAATGGAGTCGGAGGAGATCATGAAGCTGATGCAGGGAGAAGCAGAAGGACTTACCATAATAACCCGTGGCGGATCTGAGATGCTCTATGCAAGGAAAAATGAAGAAATTCATTATATGAAAACATTTGATGTGGAGGTAAAATCCACACTCGGTGCCGGTGATACATTCAAAGCCGGATGTGTTTATGCACTTTTACACGGGATGAATGATGAAGAGACTGTAAGATTTGCAAGTGCCTGCTCGGCTATAGCGATATCACGCTTTCCACTTCCTCTGAATCCTCCGACACTTGAAGAAGTAAATAAACTTCTCGGAAGGTAATAAAATCGGTAAAGTAAGCCGATATATAAGATGAAACGGAATTCTTTGTTGATACACGGAGGTATCATATGAAGATAGGTGAAGCAAAGCCGATATATTATGCCAATAGACGTGAGCTTGTGGATCAGACACGCGATCTGTTCTCACGTAAAGAAAAAGCAGAAAACAGTTATATAGCAACAGGTGATAAAAAATTCTCCGAACAGGCAGCATCACTTGAACTGTCCCTAGAAGCAACGCAAAAAGCATTCGAGGAGAATCAAAAGGTTCTTGATTCGCTTGTGGAACAGGAAGTGGCTGTTTTTAATATGGAGGTTTCCAAACAGCAGGGCGATGCCATGGCTGAAGAGATGGAGAACATGGGCAAGATCATGACGGTCTTCAGGAGGATGGCCAAGGGTGATATTGTTCCGTTAACCGATGAGAAGAAGTTGATGGAATACGATGATAAAATGTATCAGATGGCTAAGAATATGCAGACTATGGCTCAGCAAATGGAAAGGGAGCATGAAAAGCATAAATCGCTTTGGGAAGATGAAGAAAAAACCGAATATCCTGATCCTCAGGAGGTGGCCGATAATACTGAATATGGAGGGGAACTGCCGGATATAGAGATTCCGGAAGTCTCAGAAGAATGATAAAGAAATCTTAAACAAGCCTCAATTGTAATTAAACAGAGTAACTGATACCATGCACAGGTATTGGTGGTATAGCGAAGAATACACCGATATTCTTCGCTATTTATTTGTAAGGAAGGTGTTTTTTATGAAGTTCTACAAAGCAGTATCAATCTTTTTAACGGCAGCGGTTTTGCTAACCGGTTGCGCCAAATCAGATAGCGTCGAACCGGAAAGTGTCAAAACACAACCTCGTGAATTTGTCGCTCATATTAAAGGCGAAGAAGATTTGACGGGATCGGAATCCGGTTACGAGGTTGCGGAAGAAACTGTTACAGAAATAGCTTCGGAATATTATTCTTTTGAACCTCACGTATATTCAGGCAAATTATCCGAGATTCGCGATGAGAACTACTGGTCATCATTATATAATCTGATAGATGCGATCCGAAGCGGAGAAGATACTTTTGAATGCTGTGACGAAGAAACCTATCATCTTCTGTTAGATGGCATTACCATGAATCATCTCTATCCGATTGCATGCATGTTTATCACAGAATACAGCGGCGATGATAAACCGGCCTATGAGAATGGTATCGGAAGAATAGAGTATGCCATATCCAAGGAAGAATTCGAGGATAGAAGAATCAAATTCGAAGAGGACATCGAAGAAATATTGAGGCAGACTGTCAGAACCGATTATTCCGATTTTGAAAAGTGTATGGCTCTTTATGAATATATGTGTTACAACTTCACGTATGAATATGATGAAGATCCAATGCGTGATAATGAAGGATCAACTTATCATACGATCAAAGAAAGAACCGGAATATGCTGTGAACTCGGATCCGCATATGCATATCTGCTTCTTCAGTGCGGTGTAGATGCATTGGAAATTCAGAGTAATGACGACATATATCATGCATGGACATATGTAACCATAAACGGTGAGGGATACCATTGTGATCCGACATGGGGACTTACAGAAAAGGATGATCCGATAAGACTTTGGTATTTTATGGAAACGGAACAAGCCAGAACAAATGAAGGATTCGATATGACTACGTTGGATGTACCGTTGTATCTGGATGTAGATTTACATTTCCCTGAAAATATTTCTTTTCCCGCGGATGATGATAAGTTCTTACTTGCCTGGAGCAGTACCTATGACAGTATAGACATTGAAAACAATACTTTATTCTGTACGGACTTTTTTACGGATGAAAAGTATGAGATCAAGTATGATATCTGAAACGCAACAGGTATATTAATAAACTATTGACATATTTTCAGCTCGGATATAAAATCACCATAATATTTTAAGGAGATACACTCTTGAATAATAACGCTATGAGATATTCATACATTTCTATTATTTCCATGTACGCTGTATATGGTCTTAATGGTGTATGTAAATATCCGGGTAGCAGATAAGAGCAGTTTTCCAATATCAAGATGTAGATGATAACCGCTTATCCTGCAGGATTGGCGGTTATTTTATTAAGGAGGTATGTTTATGGATCTGATACTGATAATAGGAAGCGGTGCGGTCGGAAAGATGACAGTCGGTCAGGAACTTATGAAGATCACTGACTTCAGGCTCTTTCACAATCATATGATGATCGAACCCGTGCTTGAGATCTTCGGCAAATTTGAAGGAGATGCTGTCAGCAGACTTCGTGAAGTGGTCTTCGAAGAATTTTTGAAAACGAATTATCAGGGAATGATCTTTACCTATATGTGGGCTTTCGACATGAAGGAAGATTGGGATTATGTTAAATCCGTTACGGATAAATTCGAAGCTACCGGAGGAACGGTATATTATGTAGAACTGGTTGCAGACAGAGCGGTCAGACTTGAAAGAAACAAATCAGAAAACAGGCTTAAGAATAAAGCATCCAAGAGAGATATCGTTGCATCTGAAGGAAGAATGCTCAGGGAAGAGACAAAATACCGAATTGTCAGCAATGACGGAGAGATCCCTTTTGCTAATTATATCAAGATAGATAATACAAATCTCGAACCGGATGTAGTAGCACGAATGATAAAGGAAAGATTTAATCTTAAGGATAAAGGAAATGCGGATATGGTGAACAGGATCAAACTGGATGAAGTTAAAGAGCACGAGATAGATATTCTTCATGAAATGCAGGTAAAGAGTTTTATGCCTCTTTATGAGAAATATCATGATGAAGGGTCTCCTGCGATTGAACCGACCGAGAGGATCAGAAGAAGATTTACCGTCGCAAACAGAAAGTACTATTTTATACTGTTGGATGGAGCAAGAGTCGGAGTTATAAATATAGGTCATAATGATCCCGATGAGCATGAGGTTTCTTTTATCAGTCCGCTCTTCGTTCTTCCGGAATATCAGAACCGCGGAATAGGGTATGTAGCGATCCAAAAAGCATTTGAACTTTTGCCGGATGTAAAAACTTGGAAGCTGGAAACTATCCTTCAGGAGCCTGCTAATTGTCATCTGTATGAGAAATGCGGATTTTTAAGAGTAGGTGAGGAAAAGCCGGTGAATGATAAAATGACACTTATAGACTATGTTTTGAATAAATGAGAAAACCTCAATCTCAATAAAACCTTAAAGAAATATTTGTTGTATATAAAAGTGCACCGGTGATATTATGCATCGGTGCACAGGGGTACATATTATGAAAAAAGGATGGTTTTATTGATGAAGTTCTACAAGTCTTTAGCTGCTATTCTGGCAGCGGCGATCATGGTTTCCGGTTGTGCGACAAAAGGAGGTACAGGATATCCTGAAGAAGATAATCACGCAATTGATCGAATAGTATCTGAGGAAATTGAAGAGGATGAGGATGATACAGGCGATGATACATCCAAGATTGATGAGTCCGATATCACAGAGACGGAAGAAACAGACTCTGTATCCGAGTACTATTCTTTTACCCCTTATGTATATTCCGAAAAACTTTCGGAGATCCGTGATGAGAAATTCTGGCAGGCTTTCTATAATATGCTAGATGCGATTCGCGCCGGAGAAGATTCTTTTGAGTGTCCCGATGAGGAGACATATTGGCAGGTTATTGATCCTTATACATTAAATAATCTATATCCTGTTGCCTGTGTGAACATCAGTCCCTACTATGGAGATGGACTGTTCTATGAAAATGGCAGGGGTTATATATATTATGCCATACCCAAAGAAGAGTTTGATAAAAAACGTTTAAAATTTGAGGAGGAGATAACGGCTATTCTTCATGAATGTGTCAAAACCGATTATTCCGATTTTGAGAAGTGTCTCTCTCTGTATACTTACATCGCAGATAATTTTACGTACGATTATGAAAAATATGAAACAGGCAGAATTGATCTTGATGAGGGAGGCGTCTACAGCGCGTTTTCCAAAAAGTGTGGAATATGCAATGAAATCGCTTCAATATACGCATATCTTCTTCTTCAGTGTGGAGTGGATGCATTAACGACTGACTCATCGGAGGATGGTCATTCCTGGACATATGTCATTTTAGACGGACAGGGATATCACTGTGATCCTACATGGGCATTGAGAGATGAGGGTGAAGATCTGTTTCTTTGGGATTTTCTGACGACATCGGAATACAGGGCTGAGGAAGGGCTTCATCCCTATCAGATAGGTGCATTCCTGTTTTATGATTATGACTACAGTTATAATGAGACGGATTTTTCCGCTGATGATGATAAATACTCTGAACTGTGGCCGTGTGCCTTTGACAGTCTGGACACTGAGAACAATATAGTTTATTGTCATGAATTCCCGGATGGAACGCCATTTGAATACAGATACTAAGACTATGAGTCAGTAGGGACGGTTCCTACTGACTCATTTTAATATATTCTTAAATATTCTGTCATTGAAGAAATTACTTTGAAAGTGATATTCTTAAAGAGGCGTATTGAGGTAGGGGGTTTTATCATAAGGAGATAGATTATGATAAAACCAAAGGGTACAGTTTTTTCTGCTAATCTAAGATCTGCTTATTTATCCTGTGTTACAGGCTTTCTTTTGGATGCCGGTCACATCCCTATAGTATTTTCATCAGTTTGAACTGAATATGAAATCAACAAAATTATGTCACTATTGATTAAGTGACCTTTTGGGGTACAGTTTTGTCTTTGGGAGTATGTATATGAAGATCCAAACGACGAATATTCGGCGAATCTGAGTGCTTCGACAACAATTGTTACATATGACATTTGATTTATTATACGAGGCGAAACAGTATGAAAAATGAAATCAGAGCATTCATAATATCTTTAGGTGTGCTTTGCATGGTGATCATATGCGTATGGAAATTCAAACTTATGGATATTGAATGGTTATACCCGAGTTATGAGGTTATTGATGAGTATGAATCCAATGATGAATTTTCGGAAAAAGTAATGTCGGATGTTGGTGATGATTATTTGTATATGGATTCCGAAGGAAGTGAAATTGTTCTTTATAAATTTGAATTAAATACAAATGATGCCGATAGTGTCGCAAAACTGATTCACTCGGTAAATATTCACTATGATTTGATTGACCGCAAAACTATAAT
>JAEEGJ010022316.1_pt1 | contig 13460 bp, 11 predicted proteins | sample 8958761 | NCBI WGS metagenome assembly JAEEGJ01 (sample SAMN16246546, study PRJNA631951) | gut metagenome | biome: gut microbiome; feature: rumen; material: RS-attached | host: Bos | place: Iran: Karaj | collected 2018-10
TTGGAATTGCATTTATTCCTTCAACGGATTCTGGTGATTTTTATATTTCTACAGAATTCCCTATGGGAACCCAAAAAGAGCAGACTCACGAAAAAATGCTTATTGCCCAGGACCTGCTTTACAAATATGTTCCCGAAATTGACAATGTAGTAATTTACGAAGGACAGGGAGATTCTTCTAACTTCTCTTCTGTCTCAACTCCTCACTACACCTACACCCACGTTGTGCTTGTGCCGGTTGCAGAACGCAAACGCGATGTTCACGACATTATGCTGCAGGTGCAGGAGGTATGGTCTGCCGTACTTCCAGACTCTAAAGTTTCTGTACAAAACGGTGGTTTTGATAAACTTGTAGGTTATGTTTCTGACGGTGGTGGTTATGGTATTACTTTGATTTCGGAAGACCTGAATGTGCTTTATGAAAGTGCCAGCCGCATAAAAGATTTTCTTGAGACAGATCCTGAAGTTGTAACAGCAAAACTTGATACCGACTTTGACACAAGCACTATGATTATTGATATGAGCCAGGAATATCTGAGCTCTCTCGGTATTACAAGTTATGAAGCGGGAATCACTTCTGCCATTCTCTTTCAGGGAATGGACTGTGGCCGCTACAAGGATCTTGAAAGCGGAAAACGCTACGACTTAAAAATCACTTCGAATATCACAGATAAAAATATTACCGCTGATGATATTTCCAATCTGCATATTGTTACTCAGAACGGTCAGAAGGTTTCTTTTGCAAATCTTTCTGATATCCGGGTTGAAAAATCTATTTCGCAGATTAACCATTCAGACCGCGCAAAGAAAATTACAATTACTGCTTCTCTGGTCAGCGAAGACACAAGCGGCGTTTCTCAGCGCGTAAATCAGTTCATAGCAAACAATCCTCTGCCAAACGGAGTTCACTCAAAGGCGGGCGGTATTATGGCCCTTATCGGCGATATGATTACACCTATGATTTCTGCCCTGATTATCGCAGTTTTCCTGGTTTATACAGTAATGGTAATCCAGTTTGAAAAGTTCCGTCAGCCTCTTTTGATTATGGCAACAATTCCTTTCTGTTTCATTGGTGTTGTTGCAGGACTTTTGATGTTCGGCTCTACCCTCAACTTACTCTCCCTGCTTGGTTTAATTTCACTTGCGGGTGTTGTTGTAAACAATGGTATTATTCTTGTTGATTATATAAATCAGCTCAGAGCCCAGCGCCGCCAGGTTGTCGCACGCACAAAGGGTACTCAGAATAAAGACGGCGAATGGGAGGTTACCCTTACCACAGAACAGCAGGAGGAGCTCTTAAGGACTTCTGTTCTCGACGGAGCTGCCAGCCGAATCAAACCAATTTTGATTACAACCCTCACAACTCTGCTTGGCGATATTCCAATGGCTGTAGCAAAGGGTGAAGGTTCTGAACTCTATGCTTCTATGGGTCAGGCTATTGCAGGCGGACTTTTAACTTCCACCCTTATTACTTTGATTTTAATTCCTGTAATTTATTACATATCAGAAAAGAGAGGTATAAAATGAAAAAAATATCTTTTAAATTATTTTCAGGAGCAATCGTACTCGCTGCAGCTTTATTTTTTACCGGCTGCTATTCCGTATTCAACGGTGGAACAGGCGGACTCATTGTAGATGCAGAAAGCACTTCCAATCCAAAACGCGGAATTGCAAATGTCGATATTTACGCTTACACAAGCAGCGGCACCCGTGACTCAGATTTTAACAACTGGAAGGAAGGTACAGTTTTCTCACCTTCAACAACTTACTATGGACACACAACAACAGATGCAGACGGCAGCTTTGTAATTTCAAATATTGTATGGAAAGAAAAGAAGCCGGACTTTGGTAAAGATGCGGACTATACAACAATTTATCTTTTGTACTATCACGAAAATTACGGGCTCACAAAAGATCAGACAGTAATCACTTCTGACAGCACAAGTGATACAGTTTACGCAGAGCTCACAGCAATCAAAAAAACTACTGCCCTTAATATAAGTATTTATGATGTAGCTAACTCAAGCCTTACTTCAAACAACATACTGGTAAAGGTTTCTGTTCCTCAGAGCACAGATACTCTTACATCCCCTGCAAAGGTTTACGAACAGATAATTGCCGGCAACGGAACAATTAATATCAGCTATCCCCGCTGGAAAAACGACACAGACAAGGCAAACGGCAATGAAAATACTCCTCAGGTAAGCATTACTTATTCACAGAGTGCAGACACCATTACCTGGAAGGCCTGCGCTAATGCAGACAACGCAGCGGGAGATTATTCTTTCCTTACCAACGGCTTCAGCATTAATAAAACAATTCAGAATTCTTCTTATAATATTTCGCTTTATGGAAAGGCTACAAGAGTTTCTATTCCTACAGTCAGCGGAACTTATGCCCAGGCGTCAGGAGCCGCTAGTGACGGCGTAATTATCAGCATGAAAGCAAAGGATTCTTCTGACAATTACACAATTGATTGCGGCGAAACAACGACCTTTATGGAGACTCATGGAGCAAGTGGAACTCAAACCCACGGTGTCTTCAACGGACTTGGTACCGGATACAATATAGATGATTCGTCATATACAGGAAAATATAAAACCATCGAAGTAGAATTTTATGCAAATGGAAGTTCAACTCCGATTTCTGGCAGTCAGAGAACTCTCCGCAGCGACACCGCTTCTTACAGTTTTGCACTTTAGCACAAGAGGACATTCACGAATGAAAATCAAAAAACTGATTTTTACATTTGCAGTTTTCTCAATTATATTAGCCTCGGCTAACTCACAGACCGACAGCGTGGCTCCACCCCCAGACCAGACTTACACTCTGGATACACTCCTCTCTGCCACGACTCAAAATCATCCGGAACTGCTCAAACTCCAGGAAGAATATAAGCGCAGCCTTTTAGATGTACAGGATGCCTGGTGGAGTCTTGGCCCTACAGTAGACTTACAGGCCAGCGGCACTTACATGGTAAATCCTCCAATTGGTGCAATGTACGTAAACACAGACGACATCATCAACGCCATTCAGTGGAACGGACAAAAGCCAAGAAACAGCGGCCAGAGAATAAAGATTTACGACGGCATGGAAAAAACTCTCTACAATTTTCAGCTGGACGTAACCCAGCCGATTTTCACCTGGGGCAAAATCACAAATGCCATAAAGCTTTACAGACAGGTTTCCAACATCAAGCTGTCACAGATTACCCAGCAGACAGGTCAGCTCGAAACTGAATTAAAGACCAGACTGCTTGCTCTTTATTACCTGAACAGAATCCTGGAAATTATGGAAGAAGAACAGGCTTATGCAGACCGCATGGTAGAGACAAGTGAGAATGCAGAAAAAGCCGGAATGGTTATTCATCAGGATGTAGTTGATGCAAAGATTCAGGCAAAGGAACTGGAAATCGCAAAGCAGGATGTAATCGAAAAAATAAACGACCAGCTGCTGGAACTCAAGCGCATTACAGGCCTCAGCGACCTTACCTTTGAAGATATCAATTATGATTTTGTTCCTGAGCTTACAGAAAGTTTTGATGCTCTTCTTGCAACCGACCAGGCAGACGTGGAAGCCCAGGTTCTTTCAGGAAATCAGTCTTCAATAAAAATGCTGACACAGCTTGAAGAAGTAAGCGAAACCGCAGAAAAAATTGCCCGCGGTTATGAAAACTGGAAGCCGGACCTGGCCCTGCAGGTAAGCGGCGGCTATTCTGGTTCCCGCTTCCCTCTCTTTGAGCCTAACTGGCGCCGCAAGGATGATTATTCCATAAACATTTCTGTTGGAATTAAAACGACAATCTGGGACGGCGGAAAAAAGGTCCGCGATGTTTCAAGAAAGGCCAGCGAAAAAGAAAGTGCAGAAATCAACAAAAATGATGCCCGCTCTACAATCAGCAAAACCTTTAATTCCCAGTGGAATGCGGCCCAGGTTTGCAGTATGAAAATTGAATATCAGGATTTGAAGATAGAGTCTGCCGCGGCAAAAATTGAACAGAAGCAGATGATGTATGAATCCGGATATGGGTCAGAAACAGATCTGCTTTCCGCAAAGATTGAACGCTGTAACGCTCAGATAGAAAAGGAGCAGCAGACTCTTGCCAGAGCTACTGCCTGCCTTACAATTGAATACCTTAAGAAGTAACCTTAGAAAGCAAAAGCTTGCGAACCTCCTGAGCTTCGTTTGAATTATCAAGCAGAAGCTGACGAGGTCCATGCTTTGTAGAAATTTTTACTACATTATCTGCAGTTCCTGCATCCGGCTCTAAAACTGCAGTAAGTTCTGAAAAGCGGATTACATCTGAACCATTAATCATCATATTTTCATAGACACCGTTTACCGGCAGCAGGGTACTTTCCTTTATTGCAACAAAAAGGCCCAGCACAGCGCAGTAAGGAATTACAAAATTCATCTTACCAAAATCAACCAGAATAGAAAGAATCAAAAGAACGTAAGCTGTTGGAATTGCAATATACTGCAGCTTAGACTTCTTTTTTGCAAGCGACAGAGTTTTTTCGCCTGCCTCCTTCATCAGCTGATTTTTCCAGAAAGGCATGCCTACACAGATTATTGCCATAAGAATAAAAGGAATTATTGCAAAGAAAATAAAATCTAATTTCATTTTTTACCACCGGATTTTTCAGATATTTTAATTAAATGCTTTAAGGTATATTTTGCACTTTCAAAAGCGAGCGGGATTTTTTCAATATCCTCCAGGCTTTCTACTTTATAAGAAGCAAAGCCCGCAACTTCGCTTTCTTCTGCTTTCAGGCTCTTTATAAAATCATCAATTGTCTGGAACTGAGGTGGAAGCTCCGCCGTAAAAAAGATGTCGCAGGTTTTGTATTCAACATTTTTATACTCATAGGTATTTGGTGCTGTACACAAAAACTTTACTTCCTTAACTTCCACACCGATTTCTTCGCGACATTCGCGGATAGCCGCTTCCTCTGCGCTTTCGTCAAAATCTACAAAACCGCCCGGCACGGCAACGTAGCCCTTGCGCGGCTGTTTTGCACGGATCTCGAAAAGCACATTGTTATAAGAGTCACGAATCACCACTCCAACTGCGGCCGCAACATTGTTGTAAAGATCATAACCGCAGTCCGGACAGATCCATTTTCTGTTTCCGTGATTTTCTATTTTTTTACTGCCGCACATAGGGCAGAGCTTAAAGTCATTTTTCAAACCGTTTATCTGTTTTGTCATTTAAAGCACCTCATTGTAATTGCATCTGCAAGAGCTTCGGAACGTTTAATAGTCTGAATTATAAGCGGAACAATCAGAGGGAGCACGGCCTTTATTTTTGCCAGCTTTCCTTTTACCTGACCAAGGCCGCCTCGGATAGCCTGCGTTTTTAAGATTGATACCGCCTCGTCTACAAGCAGAGGAATAAATCTGAAAATGATTTCAATTACCAGGATGAGGTAGCGTACCGGGAGGCGGCAGAGGCGGAGCGGAGTAAGTAAAACATTAAGACCGTCCATAAGGTCGTATTCCGGAGTAGATACGAAAAAGCCCGAAATAAAAGCAAGGGCAGCATCTGTCCGGATTATGGCCGCCAGACAGAAAAGCAGCTTTGAAGGTGTTACCATAAACCATTTCCAGCTTGTATAGCGGGCCTCATCTGGCAGAGCCGGATGAAAGATCATCTGGAAGATGCTGAAGAACAAAAGGAAAGGCAGAATCTTTAAGCTTGCAATAAGAAGGCGTTTGAGCGAAAAACCGCAGAGCATGCAGTAAATCATACCTGTAAGTAAGGCCAGGGCACACAGCCATAGAGGTCTTACAGCAAGAGAGCAGGCAAAAAGAGCCACAAATAAAAGGATGCGGATTGCAGGAGCCAGCTTTTCTACCGGAGTTTTTTTCTGGCGTCGCCAACGAGACAAGCCAAGAGAAAGATTTTTCAGACCACTGATAAGACTGGCCGAGCTGGAAGGTTCAAGCACATCGGCAGGCTTTAAGGCCCCGACTTCTTCCCTTCCCTGCTCTTTTGTATCTGCTGTCACCCTTCCGTTTGTAATAGTAATTTCGCGGTCAGCAAAATCAGCTTCGTCACGTTTATGGGTAGAGAAAATAACTGTCTTTCCTTCTGCCGCAAGCCTTTGTAAAAGCTTCATCACCTCTTCTCTAGCTCTTGAGTCGAGACCTGCCGTAGGCTCATCAAACAAAATTACATCTGCATCTAAGGCAAGAATACCCGCAATTGCAAGCCTTCTCTGCTCTCCACCGGAAAGTTCAAAGGTCCTTCGTTCTCCAAACTCTTCAAAAGGAAGAGCCGCTTCGTTCATACAGGTCTTTACCCTTTCTACCAGCTGCTTACCACTTAATCCGCGGTTGCGGGCTCCAAAGGCAACATCATCTGCGGCAAAGGGCTCGAACAAGGCGGCCTGTGCATTCTGCTGGGCAATAACCGGACAGCCTTCGCTGGCAACCTTACCAGCCGCGCCACCAAGTTTAATTTCTCCACTTTGAGGAATAAGGAGTCCCGCACACAATTCCATAAGGGTAGACTTACCGGCTCCAGAGGCTCCTGTAAGTGCTGTGAGGCTTCCTTTATAAAAATCAAGATTAATATCAAAAACGCCGTGGCTTCCATCATGAGTATAGTTCAGGTTCTGCAGGCTCAGGCTGATTTCCTTTTCTGCAAGGCCGGCTCTCTTATTCTCAGGCAAATCCTCCCCGCAAAGACGGCGGACGTTTTCCTTGTTTTCCAGAAAGGCTCTTTGAGTTCCGTAAAAAACCACGCGGCCCTCTTCCATTCCAAGCACGGTATCTGCATCCTTAAGAACTTCTAAATCATGAGTAATCTGAATAATCGTATTTCCGCATTTATGCCAGTAGCGGATAAAGTCCAGTATCTCTGTACGAGACTGAGGATCCAGCATGGAAACAGCTTCATCTAAAATCAAAATCTCAGGCCGCAGGGCTATAACACCACTAAGGGCAATTTTCTGAGTCTGTCCCAGAGACAAAGCCGAAGTAGAAGAAGAGGCCCTGTCCAGCATATCTACAATGTTCAGAGATTCAATAACCCGCAGCTCAACTTCACTGGCAGGAAGTCCCAGGTTCTGCGGACCAAAGGCTGTATCGCGGGATACCAGACCGCTTACAAGCTGATCTTTTGGAGCCTGAAAAACAATACCGATTCTGTTATCTTCTTCGATTTCTATTGTGCCGGAATCCGGCTGCATGAGTCCGCAAAGCAGGCGGGCAAGAGTACTCTTACCACAACCATTGTAACCGACAATAGCAACATAAGAGCCCTTTTCAATGCCAAATGAAACATCAAAAAGGGCCGCCTTATGATTCTGCGGATATTTAAAGTTTAAATTTTTAACTGTTATTACACTCAATTGCTTTATAAATTATAAATCAGCAGGAAGTTCAATCAATATGATTACAGAAGCTGTACTTTCAACTGTTCCCACTTCGGTCTCTCCATCAGGGAATTTAACCTTTCCGCCGCCAAGACCAGCTCCACCTTCAGTTTCCTTGCTTGAAGTTGTAGAAATAATTCCAAGAACATTGCTGGCAGTTTTTTCTACATCACTTACTGGTACAGATACTGTAGCGGTCTCAGAAACTGTTACCGACTGATTAGCCTGAACGAGAACTCCGTCATCACTTGAAAGAGTCTCTTCTTCATCAGCAGCTTCATCTGCAGCTTCTTCATCAGAATCAGTTTCAGCAACTTCTCCGTCAGCTTCCAGGTTTGCTGAAGGAGCATTCAAAAGATCTTCTCTATAAGCCCCAACTGCAACAGTATTTTCCAATACTTCAACGTTATTTGAATCGTCCATTATCCAGCCGGTACCACGACAAGACGCAACGGCTACCGCAGTATGAACCTGATAATTTACACGTTTGTTATCAATATGCTTTACCTGTGAACGTGCAGTTCCTGTTTTAAGGAAAACATTTACATTATCCTTTTTCTCTGTAGAAGAAAGTTCTTCGAGAGTAATTCTTGTTACAGGTCCAAGGTACATTACAGAATCAAGAATCTTGATTTTTGCTTCAGACTGGAAGCCTGTAGAGATTGTCTCTGATTTTGCAACGGTATCTCCCTTCTGAAGGGCAACCCACTGACCGTTACGCTGAACTTCAACCTTTCCGCTGACAAAAGTTACTGTTGCATCAGCCGCAAAAGCACTTGTTCCAAAAATCACAAAAACAGCTGCAAGTAATAAAGTCTTTAATTTTCTCATATCCTTCCTCCGTCTGTTTTAGAAAGCCAGAACAACTTTTGCTGTTGCATAGTAATTTGAACGCTCAGATTCTTTGCAGATATATGCACCTGCATCCAGGCCAAGCTGAACATCGCTGAAAAGGTTATAAACAACATTTACTGCTGTATCAGCACCGTCGAATTCTTTATTATCAAAGCTAATAATAATTCTTTCAGTTACACTTGCATAAAGTTTACCGGCAGCATACAAAGCTCCAATCTTTGGAACAACTACACCATTAGCAAAAGGAGCATTTCCAAAAGAACGTGAAGACAAAGTTGCAAAAGGTTTAATTGCTCCCTGATCACCAGAAGCGTATTCTGCACCGGCTGTAAGTCTTACCTTAGGAACAATATAGAAGTGAGCATCAAGCATCATATCCATCATGATACCGTCAAACTTTTCTGTTCCAACTGTTGCACGGGCATCATAAGAAGCGATTGTTCCGATATAACCGTTGGCAATAAGAGTTCCGTATGCCTTGAAAGTATTTTCATCTGTAACAGGAATATAAGCAGCAAGCTGAGCACCAATTGTATGAGTTCCAAAAAGTGCCTTATAAGAAAAATCTGCAAGAACAGGCACGTACATAGGACAAAGTGCATAGAACTGTGCATCATCTTCTTCATTTTCTGTCATGGTTACATCAAGTCTGTTCAAGAGACCTGTAAAGCCACCGTAAAGTGAAGTCTTTGTTTTAAGGGTATCGTAAGAAAGATACAAACCATCACTTATCTGAGAAAAAACTGCTCCTGAAAAATCAGAAAACTTATAACGTCCAAAAGCAAGTGAAAGATGACCGTCTGCAATGTTCCATTCGCCGGAAAGCTTTAAGAGGTCAAGATCTGCAATCATTTTGAAGTTATTTTCATTTGCATCAAAATCATAGGTAAGATCGTACTTAAAGAGTCCCTCACCTGTAACACGAAGACTTGCGTCCTCTTTTAATTTTGCAGCTAGATTAAGATAAAGGCCATTTGACTGATCCAGTACAATTGCCGAAAAATCATTATTGGCAGCAAGCTTGGTATTGTTATCAACCATTCCACCCCAGGAAATTGCAAAGGCAGAAGAAATAATACATGCAGCAAGAATGCCGGAAACTAATCTCTTTTTCATTATTCACTCTCCATTGAAACTGCTTTCATATTAAAGCCGCTGTATTTATTTACACATGAAGTATAAATACTGAGAGCCTTTGCTCCGGAAACAAAATCAGATGGATCCTGTTTTCTGCTCAAAATACCATCTGCCTGAAACTGCTTAAAAGCGTAGCGCGGAGAGCCCTTTGTAAGACGGAACATCAGACCGCCTTCTACAGGCCACAAATGCGCATATATATAGGCAATGTCAACCAGGGGAATTGGTGCCAGAGGATCTTCTGAATTTGGAATTATTGCATTTTCAAATAAAGCCTGAACCGCATTTTCATAGGAATCATTTTCCGAAATAAGATTCTGCTGAACCGCAGCAAGATAACAAACCTGTCCGAAAGTAGCCTGTTTAGACTCCAGAATGTCGGTAATTACATCTGCAGACTGTGCATAAAGCGAAATGCCGAGCAGCAGACAAAATAAGACTGATAATTTCTTTTTCATATTAATATTTTAACGTACTATATTACGGTTGTCTACCTTTATTACTATACGCTATAATATAGGTTAATGGTTACACTAAAGGAAATAGCGGAAAAATGCTCCGTTTCAATAACAACAGTTTCAAACATTCTTAACGGAAAATCTAACGTTTCGGAAAAGACTAAGGAACGCGTTTTATCTGTAATTAAGACAACCGGTTACCGTCCAAATTACATGGCCAGAGGTCTGCGTGCTTCCAAGACAAATTCTGTTGGTATCATTATTGATGACCTCACAGAATTCAGTTCTACAGGAATTATTGACGGAATCATGTCTTATTTTGAAGAAAATCATTACAAGGCTATTCTCGAGAACCTCCGCTTTTACTCTAAATGGGGTACCAAGTGGTATCACAACAAGGGCTACGAAGAGTCTGTTCAGCAGGCTATTGATGAATTTGAAGCCATTAAGGTAGACGGCATTATTTACGTTGCCGGCCACGCACGCTGCATTTCCTGCATTCCTGAAAACATGACTGTACCTCTTGTAATCGCCTATGCTTTTACAGAGCAGCCTGGCATTTCTTCAGTAGAGTTTGATGACATGCAGGCAGCCTGCGACATGACCACAAATCTTATTAAAAAGGGCCACAAGAAAATTGCTGTAATTGCAGGAACCCAGAAAAATATTCATACCCAGCGCCGTCTGGAAGGTTATAAAAAGGCAATTGCAGAACAGGGACTTGAAGACTGCAATCACTTAAAGTATGCAAACTGGGACAGAGAGTCCGGCTATGAGGCTGCAAAAGAACTTTTAGCTGATAATGAATGCACTGCAGTTTTCTGCTTCAACGATCTGATGGCCGCAGGGGTTTATGATTATCTGGATGAAAAAGGTTTAGTACCGGGAAAAGATATTTCTGTAGCGGGTTATGATAACCGCACAATGTCACAGTATCTTAAACCGGCACTTACTACCGTAGAAATTCCGCTTGTTGAAATTGGACAAAAAGCAGCTGAGCTTCTTTTAAATCAGATTAATAATCCGGATGATTTTAAGCCCCAGCAGCATTTCGTACAGTGCGGAATCATTGAGCGAAAATCTGTTGGTAAGATTTAAAATTACTGTCACCCCGAACTTGTTTCGGGGTCTCTGTTATAATAGATGCTGAAACAAGTTCAGCATGACATTTTTTTCAAGGAGAACACAATGAACGAACAACTTATCGTTGATTACAAAAACTTTTTAAATAACGGAAAAACAGAACGCGAATGCGTTGAGCAGATTATCAAGATGGCCAATAAAAACGGCTATAAGGATATTTCTAAATTCAAAAAGCTGACACCTGGCGACAAGGTTTACATCACAAAAATGAACAAGGCCGTTGCTCTTTTTGAAATCGGTTTTGAGCCTATTGAAAAGGGTATGAACATTCTCTGTGCCCACATAGACTCCCCTCGTCTGGATGCAAAGCAGAATCCTTTCTACGAAAAAGACAACATCACATACATGAACACCCACTACTATGGCGGAATCAAAAAGTACCAGTGGACAACTATCCCTCTGGCAATTCACGGTGTAGTAGTAAAGAAGGATGGAAAATCGGTAAACGTTGTAATCGGCGAAAACAACGACGAACCTGTTTTCTGTATTTCTGATATTCTTCCACACCTTGCCCAGGACCAGATGAAGGAAAAGGCAAGTGACTTTATTAAGGGAGAAGACCTGGATGTAATTATGGGTTCTGTTTCTCCAGTAAACAGCGAAAACCTTACAAAGGAAGAAAAAAAAGAGCTTAAAGAAAAAAGCAAAAAGACCGTACTTGCACTTTTGAAGGAAATGTACGGAATAGAAGAAAAAGATTTTGAATCTGCAGAGCTGGAAATTGTTCCTGCAGGTAAAGCCCGCGATATGGGTCTGGACCGCTCTATGATTCTCGGCTATGGTCAGGACGACCGCTCTTGTGCCTACTCTTCTGTAGCTGCAATGGTTGAGATGCATGCTGGCAAGCGTACCACCTGCTGCCTTTGTGTAGACAAGGAAGAAATCGGCAGCGTTGGTGCTACCGGTATGGCTTCTAATCTTTTTGAAAATATGACTGCAGAAATCATTGCCCTTACTGAGTCAAATTACAGTGAGCTTACCCTGCGCCGTTGTCTTGCAAACTCTTACATGCTTTCAAGTGATGTAAATGCTGCCTACGACCCTATGAACGCAGGTCTTTACGATAAGGAAAATGCCAGCCTGCTTGGTGGCGGAGTTACCTTCCAGAAATACACAGGCAGCCGAGGAAAATCTGGAGCCAGCGATGCAAACCCTGAGTTTATTGCAAAAGTCCGCGCCGCTATGTACGACTCAAATGTAACCTATCAGATGGCAGAGCTTGGAAAAGTTGATCAGGGTGGCGGCGGAACAATTGCCTACCACGCTGCAAAATACGGTATGAATGTACTGGACGGCGGCGTTGCAGTTTTGAGCATGCACGCACCATGGGAAATCACCAGTAAAGAAGACATCAGCCAGATGTATGAGTGTTGTAAGGCTTTCTTAGGATTGAACTAAATCTTAATACAGTCGGCAAGCACAGCTTGCCTCTGAGCCATTCTTTCGATGAACCTAAAGCAACCCTTGCGGCTTGCTTTTTAACGGTTCTTCGATTGTAGGCTCATCAAGACTTCATAAATTCTATCGAAGTCTTTTTTATTATCAAATCCAATTATAATCGAACCTTTGTTGATGTCGCCTTTAAGGCTGACGTCACGGGTTCCAAAAATATTTCTGAGTTCCTGCTCAAAAGCCAGAACATCTGCATCTTTTTTAGGAGCCTTCTTTTCTTCTTTTTTAGCTGCTGCACGGCCGCCACCATTGTAAGTTTCGGCAAGAGCTTCTGCCTCACGAACAGAAAGTCCGCTGCCTACAATTTTTCCGAACATAACGCGCATATCAGCATCATTCTTAACCATAAGAAGAGCACGTGCATGACCAGAAGTAATCTGACCGTTTACAAGCGCACTCTGAATATCTTCAGGCAGCTTTAGAAGGCGGATAGCATTTGCAACTGTAGCGCGGGCCTTACCCACACGTTTTGCAACCTCTTCCTGATTAAGGTCACCCATCTGAATAAGATTATAGTATGCAGTTGCTTCTTCAATAGGATTAAGGTCGGCACGCTGAATATTTTCAATGAGGGCCATTTCAAGCTTCTGCTGCTCATCAAACTTACGAAGCTGAACAGGAACCTTTGTAAGCCCTGCCATTTTTGCGGCACGGGTACGGCGTTCACCAGCGATTATATAGAATCTTCCGTCACCTGCATCTTCAATGATGATTGGCTGAAGGATTCCGTTAGACTTAATTGATTCACAGAGTTCTTCCAGCTGCTTCTGATTGAACTCAACACGAGGCTGTTTCGGGTTCGGCTTAAGCAGGGCCGGGTCCAGCCACATAGAACCGTCCTCTTCCATTTTGATGGCAGCGGGCAGTTTTGTTCTTTTTAATGATGTATTGTGAAGTCCGCTGCTGGCAGCAGAACCTGTTGAAACGGCAACTTCTTCCTGTGCAGCCGGGTTTTCCCCAAGCAATGCACCAAGTCCTTTTCCTAATGCATTTTTAGCCACGACGAATCACCTCTTCTGCAAGTTTTTCGTAAC
>JAEEGJ010022320.1_pt1 | contig 13458 bp, 9 predicted proteins | sample 8958761 | NCBI WGS metagenome assembly JAEEGJ01 (sample SAMN16246546, study PRJNA631951) | gut metagenome | biome: gut microbiome; feature: rumen; material: RS-attached | host: Bos | place: Iran: Karaj | collected 2018-10
CGGTTCCAAGTCGGTGACCATCGAGAACATCACCGATGCCTACACCCAGGTGGCTGCCGGCAATGGCTTCAACGATGAATTCGCCTGGAGCCAGACCGAGATTGAACTGATGAAGAACTACCTCGCTCTCGCCGACAACCTGCACACCGACCTGCACGAGTGCCTGGGACACGCCTCGGGACAACTGCTCCCCGGCGTTGACCCCGACGCCCTTAAGGCCTATGGCTCTACCCTCGAGGAGGGACGCGCCGACCTGTTTGCACTCTACTACCTTGCCGATCCCAAGCTGGTCGAGTTAGGCATCATGCCCAACATGGAGGCCTACAAAGCCGAGTACTACAAGTACATCATGAACGGCCTGCTGACCCAGCTCACCCGCATCGAGCCGGGCAAGGACATCGAGGAAGCTCACATGCGCAATCGCAAGTTCATCAGCGAGTGGTGCTATCAGCATGGCAAGAAGGACAACGTCATCGAGTATGTGAAGCGCGACGGCAAGACCTTCGTTCGCGTCAACAACTACGAGAAACTGCGCGACCTGTTCGCCGAACTGCTCGCCGAGGTGCAGCGCATCAAGAGCGAAGGCGATTTCGAGGCTGGACGCGTGCTCGTCGAGACCTACGGTGTGAAGGTGGATCCCGAGATTCACAAGGAGATTCTCGCCCGCTACGAGGGCCTGGACATTGCTCCCTACAAGGGCTTCGTGAACCCCATCTACACCCCTGTGTATGACAAGAACGGCCAGCTCATCGATGTCAAGGTTTCCTACACCGAGAACTACATCGACCAGATGCTGCGCTACGGCCAGGACTACTCTCCCCTGACCCACTGATCATTGAGGAAATTCAATTACTACAGCGAGGAGACTCACTCAACGAGTCTCCCCGTTGTTTTATATAGTAGAATAAAAAGATGAGGCATTGTTGATGGGAACTGAATACTTTTCACTAAATTTGCAATCAACAAACTAAAAATAGAATTGTGATGAATAAGCGAACAATCATTTTCATGATGGTGGCTATTATTGCCATGACTGTGATGGCGCAAGTGCCACGGGCCGATTATCGGGTAGTGCCGTTGCCAGACAGGATTGATGGGATTAAAGGTGCTGATTTCAGGCTTACCGAGCAGTGCTTCATCAACTACCCGGCAGGTAACCGCGAGATGGAGCGAAATGCCGCTATGCTGAGCCGTTACGTCGAGGAAATGACGGGCATACACCTGAGCACCCGCCCTTGTAGAGACGCAAAATCTTGCGTCTCCCCTGCTGACCGCAATGGCAATATTTCCCTGCTCATTAACCCGAAAATGGGCAACGATGAGGGCTACAGTATCCTGGTAACTCCCAAAGGCGTTGAGATTAGCGGGAAAACTCCTGCAGGCGTATTCTTCGGTATCCAGACGTTGCGAAAGTCTCTGCCCGTGCACACAGTGGAAAAAATGGAAAAAACGGAAAAAACGGACCAGATTCTGCTGCCTGCCGCCCAAGTGGTTTCCAACCCCCGCTTCGGCTACCGTGGCATGCATCTGGACTGCTCCCGCCACTTCTTCGGCGTTGAGACGGTGAAACGCTATCTTGACATGATGGCGCTGCATGGCATGAACCGCCTGCATTGGCACCTGACCGACGATCAGGGCTGGCGCGTGGAAATCAAGAAATATCCCCGTCTGGCCGAGGTGGGCGGCTGGCGCAATGGCACCACGCTGGGGCACAATTCCCCGGTGAATGACGGCATCCGATATGGCGGCTACTACACCCAGGAGGAAATCCGTGATATCGTGAGCTATGCCGCCGACCGATACATCACCGTCATCCCCGAGATAGACATGCCAGGGCACATGCTGGGCGCACTCGCAGCTTATCCCGAACTGGGTTGCACAGGTGGCCCCTACGAGGTTTGGGGCATGTGGGGCGTCGCCGATGACATCCTGTGTGTGGGCAAAGACCACACGCTGCAATTCGCCAAAGACGTGCTCGACGAGGTGATGGAACTGTTCCCAGGGGAATACATTCACATCGGCGGTGACGAGTCACCTCGCGTTCGCTGGCAGGAATGCCCCTTGTGCCAGCAGCGCATCAAGGACTTGGGACTCAAGAGCGAAGGTAAAAAGACAGCCGAAGCCCTGCTACAAGGCTGGTTCACCACTCAGATTCAAGACTACCTGGCAGCACACGGACGCCGCATCATCGGATGGGACGAACTGCTTGGCTGTGACGTGGACCCGTCGGCCACCATCATGTCATGGAGAGGTGCCGAACCTGGAGCCGAGGGCGCTAAACTTGGGCATGACGTGATCATGACGCCAGTGGGACCGCTGTATTTCGACTACTACCAGACCAGCAGCACGTGGAATGAGCCGACAGCATTCGGTGGCTGCAACACGCTTGAGAAGGTCTATAACTTCGAGCCCGTAGCCGAGGACCTGCCCGCTGACGTGCGCCATCACATCCTGGGGGCACAGGCCAACCTGTGGACGGAATACGTCACCTGTGAGCCGCAAGTCCAGTATCAGGTTCTCCCCCGCATGGCAGCTCTTGCCGAGGTGCAGTGGATTCAACCCGAGGGTAAGGATTACGGCGATTTCAAGGCCCGCCTGCCTCATCTGGTGGACATATATAAACTGTACGGATGGACGTACCGGGCCAAGAGCCTGACGCATGACGACGATGACAAGCCCCAGGAATAGCGGCAACGCAGCCTGTCAGGCATAAGAAAATCCCACCAATGAGAAGTGACTCACGGTGGGATTCTTTGTTTTGTATGGTCTCGGCTTCAGCTAGCCTCCTGCCTGCATGAAGAACGGCAGCAGGCTCTCAAGGCAGATGATGAGGATACCAGCCACATAGCCTGCCAGGGCAAGCAAGGTGACCTTCTTCACATACCAGAAGAACGGAATCTTCTCAATGCCCATCGCCACAACACCTGCAGCAGAGCCGATAATCAGCAGAGAACCGCCCACACCGGCACAGAAGGTCAACAGATGCCAGAACAATCCGTCCTCGACAAAGGTCATCAAATAGGGGTCGGTGGTGCCGACAGGAGCCATATTCTCAAACATCTTGATACATGCCGAAACAAGAGGCACGTTATCGACAATTGACGACAGGACACCGATGATAGAGGTCATCAAGACGGGTTGATGGATTTTGGTGTTCATACCGTCGGCGAGCGTGTTCAAGACACCCACTTCAGACAATGCCGACACAGCCATCAGAATTCCCAGGAAGAACAGGATGGTCGGCATGTCGATGGTGTGCAGAGCCGATGAGACACGGCCACCCATCTTGGAGTCAATCTTAAATCGCTTCACCCAAATCTCGGTCACGCCCCAAATGACACCCAGCGAAAGCATGATGCCCATGAAAGGTGGCAGGCCTGTAAGTGTCTTGAAAATCGGCACAAACAATAAGCCGGAGACGCCAATGATAAGCATCGCCTTGCTCAGGTAAGGATGACGGTCGTGCAGACCGGGATTCTTGTCTGCCATGGTGGTCAGGGTCTGCATCTTGCCCTCCTTAATGAAGTATTGGGCGATAAACACAGGCACCACCATCGCGACAATGCTGGGAATCAACAGATTGACAATGAGGCCGACTGACGAGACTTTCTCGTCCATCCACAACATGATGGTGGTGACATCACCAATCGGCGAGAATGCGCCACCGGCATTAGCTGCAATGACGATGAGTCCGGCAAAGAGCCAACGGTCCTTCTGGTCGCTGAGCAATCGACGCAACATCATCACCATGATAATAGTGGTGGTCATGTTGTCAAGCACTGCCGACATGATGAACGACAGTGTGCACATGATCCACAACAGGTGACGTTTGCTTTTGGCATGAATGTTCTCGGTAATGAACGAGAAGCCGCCATAGCGGTCGATGATCTCGACGATGGTCATGGCACCGATAAGGAAGACCACAATCTCACAGGCATCGCCCAGCTGCGTCACAATAGCCTCATGCATGTGTGAAGAATCGCCAAACAACGCATATATCGACCACAGCACACCACATGTGAGCAGTGCGAATGTAGCCTTATTAATGTGGAGAGGGTGTTCCAGTGTGATCAGCACATAGCCAATCACAAAGATGATTATCATCGACGTAATCATCGTCAGAGAATCATTTAATCAGATTGTGAGTGAATTCAATTATTGTTAATGACCGATTATCTAAGGCGGTCAGCATCACGCAGTTTCTTCTTGTCGCGCGACATGGCCTTGTGAGCCAGCATGAGGAAAACGATGGACAATACCGGCAAAACCCAGGCCCAATTCCAATTGACAGCCAGGTTTTCCTTGGCGAGCCTGACAATTTGAATGATGATTGATACCAGCATTGCAAGACCGATGATGATGTCAACGAAGCATACCGTCATCTGCCGCTGCAGGTTCTTGTAAAGGAAGATGTCAATGATAGCGAGCACTGCAATGAGGATAACAAGTACCAGCATCGACGTGTCAATGAGGGGAATGAAAAATGCAAACGCTGCCATCAAGAGCGCAGCAATAAGCAGGAACAATGATTGAATGCGTTGTATTACCATAATTTCAGTTCTTTTATTGTAAATAATTTTGGCGCAAAATTAAGGAAATATTTCTATAATCCATGGTTTTCATCAAGAAAAATCAATGTCGAATTTAATTTAAGCCGAAAAATATTTGATTTCTTCATCTGACAAGCATGAAAAATGGCGTTTTTTTGTAATTTTGCATAGTATTTGCCTTGTAAAAACAAGTGACTCAAATCCCACAATTCATGACAATAACTGAAATTGAAAATATCTACAAACGGGTTGGCCAATGCATCGACAATGCTGAAGTCAACTCGGCATTTGACCAGATAAGCCTTCTTGCCAACGAGCTTGGCCGAGGCGACATGAAAGACAAGCTGGAACAATTGCGAATGTCCTACACTTTCATGCTCAAGTATCTGGAACAAGGAGTGATGGACCCTCAGCGCGACGAGATTTTGTTGAACCTGAAACAATCGCTCTACACACTGAACGACCAGTGCTTTATTCAACTGATGGAGCCTGTCAGCCCTGAGGTGTTTTACACACGTCGACGGGAATTGTCCGCTATCTCCATCATCAGCATCATTGAAAGATACCGCGACTCCATCAAGGAACTCGCATTGTCGCAATCCATTCCCGAGCAACAGCGTGACAGTCATGCCATTTTGTCACGGTTGCGCCAGGCAGAACAAGACGAAACGGAATTGTTTAACAGGGTGTGGTCTTCATTCCCGCTCAATGCCGATGATGCCAACAGCCTGAAGCTCTGCATTACCGGTGACATCCTGCCTGTACACGCTCGGTGCCTGTTGGTGTCGGCACTGTTTCTCGGGTTGATGAAATTCTATGATGAAGCCAAATTGCTCATCCTGCTTGAGGCTTATTCTCTTAGCGACGATGCCCAGGTGCAGTTGCGTTCACTGGTTTGTTCCATGCTGGCGCTTGTCACACACAAGAAACGTGTCGTGTCCTCCAAATCCATCCAAACCCGCATTGATGCTCTGCTGGAGATGCCGGGCATCAAGCAAGATGTGTGGAATGTTCAAGCACAGTTAGCCAGGTCCCGCAACACCGAGAATGTGAAAGAACGTGTTCGCAACGATTTGATTCCCAACATCATGAAAATGCGGCCGGACATCATCGACAAACTCAAGGATCAGGAATCACAAGTGGTCGACCTCAGCGATATTGAAGCCAACCCCGATTGGCAGGAATGGCTGGACCGCAACGGCATCACTCGGCGCATCGAGGAATTCAATGCCATGCAATTGGAGGGCAGCGACGTCTTTATCGCCACATTCGCCCACTTGAAGACTTTTCCGTTCTTCAAGACCCTGAGCAATTGGTTCCTGCCGTTCCATGCCGCTCATTCGTCGGTTGTGGAGAATCTCGGAGCCAGCAAAATCGGTCTGGCCGAAGTCATCCAGCACGCACCCTACTTGTGTAATAGCGACAAATACTCTTTCTGTCTTTCACTCGGAGCCTTGCCTGAGTCTCAACGCAGCATGATGTCAGCTCAACTTGAAGAACAGAATGCGGCAATTCAAGAAGCCCAACAGGCCGAGCTCCCCGACGTGAACAAGCAACGCGTCAGCATTGTCAACGCTTTTGTCCAGGACCTGTACCGATTCTTCAAACTGTTCTCACGTCGCCGTGAATTCATTGCCGCAATGGATGACCCGGGCATCGACATGACCGACTGCATGCCGCTTGCCGAGGTGACCCGGGATGCCCGTGTGCTGGAACTGCTTGGAGCGCTCTATTTCAAGAACAATTTCTATGACGACGCCATCAAGTGTTTCACACGGCTTGAGGGAATGGATGACATTTCAGACGACCACATCTACCAAAAAATCGGATTTGCCTATCAGAATGCCGGGAAGACAGTTCAAGCCCTGAATTACTATAAGCGCTATGAATTATTGCACGAGGATGATGTTTGGAACATGCGGCACATCGCAGCTTGCTACAGGGCACTAGGCGAACTGGAAAAAGCATTGGATTACTATCGCCGGGTAGAGGAGATAGACGTTGATAATGTCTCGCTGTCGCTGACCATCGGCCATGTGTTGCTTGAACAGAACCGCGCAAGCGAGGCTCTGCAGCAATACTACAAAGCTGACCTGATGCCCAAGGCAAAACACCGTGCCTGGAGACCGATTGCATGGTGTTCTTTCCTCCTGAAGGATTATGATAAGGCTTTGGACTACTATGACAGAATTGTCCAAGACGACAAGCCTTCGGCCCAAGACCTACTGAACCGTGGACATGTGCTGCTGTGCCAGGGCCAGACGCAAGAAGCCATCGGCACCTACCGCCAGTCGTTTGAGCTCATGAATCGTGATGCCGCTAAATTCCGCTCGCTTTTCAAAGGCGATGCCATGGAATTGCGGCTCCATGGCATTTCGGCGGTCGACCAAGCCTTGATTCCTGACGTGGTCTGTGCCCGCAACAAATAGTTGATTGACTTTGAATTAAAAAACTTTCTTGATGATTGACCATAATACAGTACAACAGATTCTGGATACAGCTGACATCGTTGACGTGGTAAGCGACTTTGTCAGCCTCAAGCACCGTGGCGCCAACTGGATAGGCCTGTGCCCGTTCCACAACGACCGGCGGCCGTCATTCTATGTCTCACGTGCCAAGGGCATCTGCAAGTGTTTCGCTTGTGGCGAAGGCGGCAGTGCTGTAAATTTCATCATGAAACATGAACAGCTCAGCTATCCAGAGGCCTTGCGGTATCTTGCCCGAAAATACCACATCGAGATTCAAGAGAAAGAACTGACCGACGAGGAGAAACAGGCTCAGACTGAACGCGAGTCCATGCTGATGCTCAACGAGTGGGCCTGTGACTATTTCGAGAAGCAGCTGCACGAGACCCAAACGGGTCGTGACGTGGGTCTATCCTACTTTCGCGAACGTGGCTTCAACGATGTCACCATCAAGGAGTACCGCCTGGGTTACTCCAGTGAGGGATATGATGATTTCTATAAGGCTGCAGTGGCTCAAGGATTCAATCCCAGACTCCTGTTTGACGTGGGCTTGTGCATTCCCGATGACCGTGGCGGAGGCCGAGACCGTTTCCGTGGCCGTGTGATGTTCCCCATCATGAACATTGCAGGCAAGGTCATCGCATTCGGCGGCAGAACCCTCAAGAAGGACAAGAATATTGCAAAATATGTCAATTCTCCTGAGTCGGTCATCTACTCCAAGCGGGACGTAATTTATGGTCTTTATCAAGCTAAACGTGAGATCAGCAAGCAGGACAAGTGTTTCATTGTTGAAGGCTATGCCGACGTCATTTCGATGCATCAGGCAGGCTTCAAAAACGTCATTGCTTCATCGGGAACAGCCCTGACCGAGGGACACATCCATGCCATCCGCCGCTTCACCAACAATGTCACCGAGATGTTTGACGGTGATGCTGCTGGTGTCAAGGCGGCAATCCGTGGTGTGGACATGCTGCTCAAGGAAGGTCTGAGCATCAAAGTGTTGCCTCTGCCTGCCGAGGATGATCCTGACTCATTCGTGCGCTCCCACAGCCATTCCGAGGTCGAGGAATACATCGAGCAAAACGAGACAGACTTCATTCATTTCAAGTCCAGTGTTGTATTGAGCGATGCCAAGAATGACCCCATCAAGCGCACCGCAGCCATTACCGACGTGGTCAAGTCCATATCCATCATTCCCGATGATATTGCCCGCATGGTCTATGCCAAGGAATGCAGCACTTTGTTCGGCTTTGACGAGCAAACCATCTTGCGCCAGATCAAGCACTATCGGGGCAAATACCTTGAACAGCGCCGTAAGGAACGCCAACAACAACAGGCTCGTGAGGAACGGATGGCACAAGCGCCTCCAATTGACGTGCCGCCTCCTGCCGATGACAATGACGGCTCACAGGCGCCCTTCCCTCCTGTCGATTTCTATCCTGCTGCCGATACCGTCACCAAAGAGCCGTCACCCACTAAAAACCCTGTGATCGCTTCACAAAGCATCTCAAAACAGGAACGTGAGGTGATCAGGCTCATCGTCAACTACGGCATGTGCTATCTGATTGACTTTGAATATGAAGATGGAATCAGACCAACGACAGTCCTGGAATATGTAGCCAACGAGCTGAAGCTGGATTACATGGACTTTTCAGTTCCCATTCACAAACGGACTTTTGAACTCGCCCAGAGCTATATTGAGCCATTCTATCAGGATCTGGAATCCTTCTCAAAAAAGCTGGAAGAACGAACACGTGACTTCATCAACCAGGAAATGGCAGGAGTCGACGAGGTTTTGCCTGATGCTATGGACAGCACCGCGCTCATCAACGCACACGAACAGAAGCGCAAGGGCATCGAAGCCAAGGCTCAGGTTAAAGCCAATAGCGAATTAATGGAGTTCAGATCCAGCTATCTGCTGCGGGTACTGTGTTCCATCGACGATGATGACGTACGCCAGCTGGCCTGTGAACTTGTGGCAGACAACCTGCCCCAGTTGAGCAGGATACACAGCCAATTTGCCACTATCCTGGAGGAGAGGGACAAACTGCTGACATTGATTCCCGAACAGCTTTGCAACTGGAAGAACGCTTTGCTTGTACACAAAATAGAGGAAACAAAACAGAAAATTGCGGTTGCTCCAGCCGATGAACAACCTCAGCTCATGGAGTATCTGCAGGAACTTTACAAAGCGCGACAGAAACTTTCCCCCTACATTGGCGACCGGGTTGTCAACCCCAAATAAACCGCATAGCAAGGTGTGTTTTGCATTTTTTGCCTGTCTTTGCGTGTCATTTCGACCATTAATTTGTACATTTGCGGTGCTATTACTCCCCGTTTGGGCGAGTAAGACATGACTATTACATTAAGCGCAGAATTATAACTCACTGATTATGAATCTTAAAAATATTTTTGCGATTATCGCTTTGGCCATTTTTGCTTTGCCGTCAATGGCCCAGATGAATCTCCCAAAAACCATAGTAGGAGGCAACGAGTACTATTTTTATGACACGAGCTCGGGCGAGAGCATCTATGACATAGCGGCAAAATTGGGAGTGACCAAGGATGACATCATCAAGTATAATCCTGATGCTGCCGACGGCATCACTTCAGGCATGAGACTGCATTTTCCTGTGTCTCAAGCGCAGCCGGCAACAGCCGCTCCTCAGACCGCAACAAACAGGCACACGGTTCAACAGGGTGAAACCCTTTACGGTCTAGCCAAGCGTTATGGCATGTCTGTTGATGACCTTATCGCCGCCAATCCCGGCACCGAGAACGGTCTGACTGTAGGCCAAACGCTGACGATACCTGCTAAAGCCACCCAAGCCGAAACCGCAACAACCATCGATGCCAGTCAACAGGTGCGAGACGCCTTTGACCGCAGTGGTGGTGTGGCTCAGACTCAAGTGACCTTGCCCGAAGGCACCGAAGCTGTTTATCACACCATGGCCGCAGGTGAGGACATCTACACGCTGGCTAAACAATATAACGCCTCAATCGAGGGCATCCTGAGCGCTAACCCAGGACTCAAACCCGAACAATACACCACTGGTGCCCACGTCAAAATCATGCCCGGCACGGCCCTACCGTTCATCTATGAGCGCATGAGCCGCCGCAACTACAAGTATGAGGTGAAGCGTGGTGAGACCTTCGCCTCGATTGCCGCCGCCAACGGCATCAGCGAGGAGGAGCTCAAAGCCGCCAACCCGGATATGAAGAAAGCAAAAAAGGGTAAGACCATCACGCTGCCCAAGCCTTATGCCGAACGAGTGACGGGTGAAATTGCCACCATCCCCATGGAGGAATTGCGGGCTTACTACGAGCCGCGCATCAACGACCTGTATGACCGTTTGAATGCCCAGCGTCTCGAAGGCGATTTGAACATTGCCATCATTCTCCCCTTCCAGCTCCACAAGAGCGCGCCACCCAAGCAGGCATACCTCTATACTGACTACTACAAGGGTTTTCTGCTTGCCATGGACAGTGTCGCCCGTTACACCGACAGGCATATCAACCTCAAGGTCTATGACACGCAGCACAACCTGAATGTTACCGACAGCATCCTGTTGCTTCCTGAGCTGAGGTCGATGCACATGATTATCGCTCCGAGCGAACCTCAGCAATTGGCAAGAATCAATGCTTTTGGCAAGGCCAACGGTGTCCCGGTAATGAACTGCTTCACAACGCGCAACGAGGACTATCTGGATAACCCCATGGTCTATCAGGTGAACACGCCCACCGACGAGATGATGCGCACTGTAATGCAATGGTTTGACGAGCGATTCGGGGATTGTAACGTTATCTTCCTGAGTGCTGCCAGTGATAATGACAAAGAGATGTTCGAACACATGCGTTCACACATTTCGCAAAAGGGTTACCACACGGCAACCATCAACGTGGGCAGCTCGACCCTGTCCTATGACAATATCTCCGACCTCATGGATCCGGGCTCAAAGTATGTCTTCATTCCCTCACCAGGAGATATGACACTCATCGGTCGTTACATCAAGGCGCTCAAGCAGGTAAAGCAAGAACGCTTTGACTGTGAACTGGCATTGGTGGCATTCCCTGAATATGTTCTTTACTTAAAGGACTACCAGACCGACCTGCAAGATGTGGACACTTGGATGTTCACCCGATTCTTCAACGCTAAGGGTTTCCGTACGCGCGACTTGGAAGCAGCCTACAAAAACAACTTTGGCGGTGAGCCGCTTCAAGGAGTTCCCAACATGGCCATCTATGGTTATGACACGGGCATGTATCTGCTGCATTCGCTGGCTGCTGATGGATTCATCAATAGTCAGACACCTCTTTACAAGGGTATCCAGACAAGTTTCCGCTGGCAGCGTGGTGAAGGTTGGCGCGGCTACACCAATCAAGCCATTGAGGTTGTTCATTTCTCACCTGACCACCAGATTACCGTCCATGTGAGATGAGACACCTCTTCCTGTCTTTGATGTTCCTGGTGGCACTCCTGGCGACAGCCCAGACCCACTACGAGGGAGCACTGTACGTTGGCGGCAAGGCGGGAGCGACTTTTTCCCGTGTTAACTTCAGCCCCACAGTGCGCCAATCGATGCTGCCAGGCATGACAGCGGGCGTGATGTTGCGCTACATCGAGGAAAAAAACTTCGGGCTCATTGCTGAGCTCAACCTGGCCCAGAGAGGTTGGAAAGAGGCCTATGATGACAAGAGCCTCAGCTACAGCCATAGCTTTTCCTATTTGGAACTGCCGATAATGACTCATATCTACTTCGGCAATCAGCATGTTAAAGGATTCTTTAATTTGGGACCGGAAATCAATGTTATGCTTGGAAACGGCATCAAGTCTAACTTTTCCTACCAAGATGCAACAGACGATTTCTTTGCCGCCGAAAACCGCCACGTTGAACAACTGACAATGAAGGTGAACCGCCGTTTTGACTATGGAATCTGTGCCGGAGCAGGCCTCGAGCTTAATATCAAGGCCAAGCACTCCTTGTTGCTAGAGGGACGCTTTTACTACGGTCTGACAGACGTCTTTCCCAGCCACAAGACCGACGTCTTTTCCAGTTCCAACTCTATGACCATAGCTGTTACTTTGGGCTACTTTTATCGCTTGAAATAGTTGATTGCAGCAAGACTCCGCCCAGTCGACAACCAGGAACTGAGTGGAAATGCAATTCCTTTAAAACCATTTAGTTAAAAGACACCCTGTCAGTTGCCGGACTGGCAGAGTGTAGTCTAGCGCCAAAGATGGCGCGTTTTTTTGTTTAGAGCTTTTTTCTTTCAGATTTCAGTCTCTTTTCTTTGCCCAGAAATGAGCCGTGGTGAACGTTGCGGTGACAAGGACAAAGACGGCAGCGGGAAGCACTGTCAAGACCCATTCCTTGTAACCCAGCGACAACAGGATACCGATTGCCGGCAAAGACAAGGCGATGATCAACAACAACACACCGATAATGATTCTCAAACGCTTCTTGTAATAGGCTTCCTGAGACTTCCGAGAAGCAATGTTATAGCCAGCGATGAGCGAATCTCCCCTACCGATCATGATGAGGATTGCCATGACCGCGAGCAGGATTGACACAAGACTGAGTATGATGAAAGCTACAAGCATGAGATTTCATTGTTAAAAAAATGTTATTTTCGGCAAAGATACGCATTGTTTTCGGGACTTAACTGCAAGATATCAGATATAATTTTTGTAATTTTGTGCGTTATTTTGAAAATTTCAATTTACTCAATTAATAAACTTCTAAAAAACAGAAAGTTATGAACATTTCACACATTGAACATGTGGGAATCGCCGTTACCTCGCTTGAGGAGGCAATTCCATTCTACGAGAACATGCTGGGCTTCAAGTGCTTTGCCATTGAAGAAGTAGAGGATCAGAAGGTAAGAACCGCTTTCTTCCAGGTGGGTCAAACCAAGATTGAGCTGCTCGAGGCTACCGCCCCCGAGAGCGCTATCGCCAAGTTCATTGAGAAGAACGGTGGCCGTGGCGGCATTCAGCATGTTGCCTTTGCCGTTGAGGATGGCGTTCAGAACGCCCTTAACGAGGTTCAAGAGAAAGGTGGCCGCGTTGTTGACGAAAAGCCCCGCAAGGGCGCTGAGGGCCTGAACATCGCCTTCCTGCATCCCAAGACCACATGCGGTGCTCTTTTAGAGCTATGTGAAGATCCCAAAAAGAAATAATCAAGACGACCAAATTATGGGAAAACAATTAGAAAAAATCCAAGAGCTGATCGAGCGTCGTGAGAAAGCACGCATGGGTGGTGGCGAAAAAGCCATTGCCAAGCAGCATGAGAAGGGCAAATTCACGGCCCGTGAACGCATCAACATGCTCCTTGACGAGGGTAGCTTTGAGGAACTGGACATGTTTGTTCAGCACCGTTGCACCAACTTCGGCATGGAGAAGAAGACCTATGACGGCGACGGCGTTGTGACCGGTTTCGGTA
>JAEEGJ010022321.1_pt1 | contig 13456 bp, 11 predicted proteins | sample 8958761 | NCBI WGS metagenome assembly JAEEGJ01 (sample SAMN16246546, study PRJNA631951) | gut metagenome | biome: gut microbiome; feature: rumen; material: RS-attached | host: Bos | place: Iran: Karaj | collected 2018-10
CGCAGAACCCCCGTAGAGGAACGCCGCCCGTGACTTGCGGACGCGGCGAATACTGTTTCTTGAGAAGGAGGAACTGTTGTCCGAAGCTGGTAGAGGAAAGCCAGCCGTCGTCGCCCTCCGATTTCGTCGAGCCGAAGGAAACGGCAATGTCGCCCTCGCGCTTGCTCGTTATGGCTCCGGCCTCGCCGTCGCTTCCACGCGCTTCCAGTGCCGCAATGTGCGCGACCATGAGCGAAAGCGCATAGACATAGGCTTTCTTGAAGTAGCAGGCGCCTACGTGATGCGAAGCGCCAAGAATCCATGCGTCGAGTCTCGGACTCTGCGCATATTCCTGGGGCAAGTATTGCACCAGTTCGGCTTTCTGCCTGTCGTCAATGGGAAGCGGTATCATATCGTGGATGCCGCCTTTTTGGACTGTTCCTGTTTCTTCTTCGCTTCTTCCCATTCGGCGTCGAACTCGTCGAGTTCAGTTCTCCGAGCAGCCGCAGCTTTCCTTACGGAAGCGTTGGATTTCTTGAGGGACTTCTCGATTTCCGTTATGACCTGTCGGGAGCTTGCCCTGGAAATGGCGTTCGCGGCGACATTGGCCGTGACATTCTTCTCGAAGGACAGCTTGCCGGAATTGCAGAGCGCCCTTATGACGGGGTGGTTCTCGTCGATGCTTCCGTCGGCGACGATGTTGGAGCCTGGAAGAAGCAGGATGTAGCCGATATGGACGGTGCGTTTCTGGTTGTTCATTACGAGCATGGGAGAGCCTCGGAAGTGCGGAAAAAAGGAAGCTCCACCGCCCCGCGCAGCAAAGCTACGGGCGTTGCAGGGTGATGGAGCCGTTTGGGGACGGATGGATTCTTACAGGCCGTCGGCGTATGCGACGGCGTTGATGTTCTTGAACGCGACACCGCCGATTCTCGCGTAGCAGGGAACCTTGTAATGCAGCGAGCATTTCTGCGGTTCGTCCTGCTTGAACGGGATAGGGATGCAGCGCGTGAGTACGCTGGGGCTGTACTTGTAGATAACGGCTCGCGTAGTGCCGCCCTCGCCAGCTTCGTCCAGCTTGGCGCACTCCTTCCAGTTGACAAGACCCTGGTTGGCGAAAACCTTCTTGAGGTATTCGAGGACGGTCAAGTCGCCGCCCTTCTCGTCCTTCGGGGTGGTGGACAGATAGACGAAAGCGTCGTGGGGCAACAGAACCGTATCGGCCTTGATGGTGCGTCTGGTGTTGTTGCGGACGGTGTCAATCATGGCCTGGAAAGTGGCGATGATTTCGAGCAGCGTCTTGCCCTTGATGGAAGTGCCGCCGCTTGCGCCAGTAGGCACGATTACCATCGGCACGTTGGCGTTGTTGAGGAAGCCCGTGGTGTTGGCATCCTTGTCGCCGACGAACAGCACCTCGTCCACCTTCTCGTCAATCTTGCGACGGGCCGTTTCAGCCTCGTCACGGGAAAGGTCGATTCCGGCGGTGAGCCACTGCATGAGTTCAAATTCGCTGTAGCCGTAGGACACGCCGTATTCGCGAATGTCGTTGGTCTTGAGTTCCAGCGCACGGGAAACGGGCGGCAAGTCTTCCGCATAGTCGGAAATGAGTTTGGCGACGCCCATTTCCGAAAGAACCTTGTAGGTCCAGGTGCGAAGCCACTGTCCTATTCCAGCCTGGGGAGGAATGAACGAGAGTGCGTCAAGGGACTCGCGTTCCAGTCCGTAGGTCTCGTTGATAATCTGGTTGAACAGACGGGAGAGTTTGTTCAGTTCGCTATCTTGAAAAATCATGCCTGTTCTCCTTTATGCGATTTCCAGTTCAGCGAGTCCGCCGTCGGCAGCGTCGCTCTTGAAGGTTCCGCCGACGATTGCCGTGCCGTCGGTCGAAGTGGCCGTGAAAGCGTTGTTCGTGTTGTTGACGTAGGCGGCATCCCCGGAAACGACCTCGCCGAGAACGCGAACCCAGATGCGCCCCTTCTTGAGCACATTGACTGTCATTCCAGCCTTATAGGAGTCGTTGAACATCGTTCTCTGTGCGATACCGATGAACACGCCAGTGGCTTCTGCGGAGGCGCCAGCAGTGACCTGGTTTACGTCGCCGCCAAAGCCGCAGTCCTCGCTGTATTCGGTACTGAACACATCGGCGTTGGCTTCCGCGCCAGCTGTCTTTGCTGTTATCGTGAGTTTGGTTTCGCTCGCTTCGACGGTGTAGTCGCTTTCGCTGTCCCAGGCGCTAGCAAGGGCTGTGAGAAGCGTTGCAACGGTGGATTCGCTGGTGACGCTTGCTGTGGCTACGGTTTCGCCGTCAATCTTGACCGAGACGGTGCCGGTGCTTGCCGTGGTCATTACGGGTTCAAGTTCGAGAACACGGGCTACGGCCTCGCTGCCTGCTGGCTGGTTGACATAGACCTTTCCAGCTTCGCCCGCGACACCAGTCTTTGCCCAGAGAGCGAATCCGCCCTCACTGTCCTTATCCTCTTGCAGGATGCCAGTCTCAATGGAATGCGTAACGAACGGGAACGCAAGACCGGGGGCAGCTATTGCCCCGAACGGGGTAGTTTCAAAAGCCATATCCTAGCCCTCCTTCTTGATGGAAGCGGAATTGATTTTCTCGTTCATGGCGTTGTATGCCGCGTCGGTGTCGAGCGCGTCATTGAGCTTTTCCATGCTGGGTGCAAACGGGGAATTTTTCTGTGCGGAGTCGCCGAGCTTCTGCATGGCGGCTTCGTAGGCGCCCTGGAGGTAGTCTGCGCTCTTTCCGTCAAGCACCATTTCGGGGTAGGCTTTTTTGATGAAGGCGCCCTTGATGACTTCCACGGAATCCTGAGCCTTAATGTCGATGCCGAGCTTCTGCGCCTTGGCGATAAAGGCGACCTTCTCGTCAACGAGACGGGCGATTTCCTTTTCGTCCTTGAGGGAGGCTTTGAGCTGGTCGCGTTCCGCGATTGCTGCGTCCCTTGCTGCGGTCATGGCTTCAAGCTGGGATTTGAGAGCCTTGTTGGTTTCGATTGCGCTGTCACGCGCCTTTTCAGTCTCGTGGAGCGTGAAAATGACCTTTTCATCGGCCTCGTATTCCGCACCGTCGATAATGAATTTTCTACCCATGGTGTTTTCTCCTGCCCGTTGGCGGGCGTTTTCGTTGTCGCAAAAGATTCGGTCGAAGTCGGAGCTGTCGCCGATTCTGAAACGCACACCGTCCCCAGCGCGTCCCTCGCGTACAAGCGCGATATGGTTGCAGCGGATATTCTTCATCACCTCGTCGTAATCGACGCCTTGCCAGTTGCCGCTGTCTTTGTAGAGTTCGGCATCGTAGCCGCATGAAACGGCGCGGACATGGCCATCAAGCATTTCCCTGATGGCGTCGGCATCCGTGATTGTCATTGTGACATAGGCGTTCAACCCGTCCCAGCTCGCATCGTTGGCGGTGAAGCCTACCTGGAGCTTTTTCGCGTTCTCCGGGGAAACATCCTCCATCGGGTGGAGCAGGGTGACGGGCTTGCAGTTGAGTGTTGAAATGCTGTCTTGAGCAGAAACTTCCGTGACCGGGCGCAGCCTGCGCTTCAATCCTTCGGCGGTTCTGTAGCTGAACACGCCAGCACCAGTGACGCGGATTTTGCCCGTGAGATACCCTTCGGGGGTACGGGTGAAAACCGTCTGGTCGAAGTCCTTATAGTCGCGGAACGATTCGTTCATGTCGCCAAAACTAGCGGCAGGAACGCTCTACAAGGCGTTTTCGCCTAAAGGCTTATAAACAGCCCCAAAAACACCAAAAAACGCGCTACAAGCGCGGTATGAAAGAAATCGGAGGGGTAACAAAAAAGCCCCGCTTTTGAGGCGGGGCGATGATAGTTTGAGAGGCTTAGTACATTGTTCCGAACTTTAATAAGTAGCCCATTTGGGATAAATGTATTAGGTATGGGGCAATTTCATTGATAGTTGCTTTTTCTTTCGCGATAAACATGATTTCATCTTTGTCAAGTTTGTTCTGCAAATTTTCCCTAGAACGTAGCTCTTCAATGTAGCTCCACAATTCCTTTTCATTAGTGAATTTTGTGTACTTGTTTGTTCCGACAACTCCAATTTCATTTAGGCTCACTGCAAAAGAAACTGAGTCTTTGTCGTTGAAATAAGTAAAATTCAGCTCCATGTAGTTTTCGGCACACTCGCGGTCTTTTTCGAGTTCCTTCAATCTTTTTTGATATTTCTCGTCAGCTGTCATGCCAGCTTCCGCTTTCTCGTTGAGTAATTGACGAATTATTCCTCTCGGGCCACGGCATGGGTGATTGTTATCCCGTTCATTATTGTACAAATAGGGAGAAATTGGGTTCTTGAAATCTTTTCCGAGTGCGACCTTAATATCCTTAAATCCGAATATATGTGCCGTTACTATGGTGCGCGTGAGCGCTTTGAAACTATTTAGTCCGCCAATGTGAAGATGAGCAGTGGTAGGCCTGGGGTTCATCCTTCTTAATTTTTTGTCCAGTGGCAAAATTGTAAGCGAATGCGACTTGTCTTCTTCTATGTCCTTAATCGGTTCACCAACCTTTTCACCGTCAAACGAAATGTCCTTATGCGTTACGTCTATCACGATTTTATCGGATGAGGGCGTCAAGAACTCCTTTTCCTCGTTGCATCCTGCGAACAGAAGTATGAAGATAAACAACCAAGTGTATTTGACCATGCGTTGACTCCTGTTTTGCAATTTTGGAGAACTTGTTATAAGGATGAAATGCTCCTTCCAATATAGGAAAAGATTAGCGCATCAGCTCCCTATACAGGGTGACGCTGGCTCTCCACCAGGTCTGCCAGCAAAAGAAAATGTCGTTGAAGCCATTTTCCTTTATGTGCTTGTAGTTCCTGACGAAAAAGAACGCCGCGAACACGACGCAGAGCTTAATGAATAGAAGGATGCGGAGCACCCAGACCATAAGCCAAAGTTTGTATTCGTTCATAATGGGGACAAAGCTAGTAAATGGAAGACGCCAAGCGTGCAAACAGTTGTTGCTTAATGAATGACTAAAACCTAATTTGGTTAGGTTAATTTTTAAGAAAAAGTATGATTTGAAACGAATCGAAGAATGAAATTGCCTTTTTTTGTCGTTAATTGAGTTTCTTTAATGGCTATATTTAAAAAAAATGTAATTAGGATGATATGAAAAAACTGTCTGAAAACAAGTTCTTAAATAGTGTAGTACAGTCTGACTGTCTTTCGTATATGGATAAACTCCCTGATAATTGTGTTGATATGGTGCTATGTGATTTACCGTATGGGACGACACAAAATCATTGGGATTCCGTTATTCCTCTTGATAAATTGTGGTGCCAATATCGACGAATTGTAAAAGAAGATGGTGCTATTGTGCTAACTTCGCAGGGGGTCTTTACTGCCGCTTTAATAATGAGCAATTTGTCGATGTTTAAATATAAATGGGTGTGGGAAAAATCTAAATCAACTAATTTTTTAAATGCAAAAAAGCAACCTTTGCGCAAGCATGAGGATGTATGCGTTTTTTACGAGAAACAGCCTGTATATAATCCTCAAATGGAAAAAGGTTGTCCCTATGATAAAGGTGTCAGAAAAAATCAATTGAGTGGCAGCTATGGGGATTTTGCCCCACGTCATGTCGCAAGTGAAGGAAGCCGTTATCCGACAGATATTATTTATTGTAAAACAGCGGAATCCGAGGGACCTGTTTGGCATCCAACGCAAAAACCCGTGAGTTTAGGACGTTATCTTATAAGGACGTATTCGAAACCAGGTGATGTTGTGTTAGACAACACTTGCGGTAGCGGCTCGTTTTTGGTTGCGGCTGTTCAGGAAGGACGGAATTTCATTGGAATAGAAAAGAATGAAGATTCAAAAAGATTTAAAAAAGAAAATGTTGATTTTATTGATGTTTGTCGAACTCGTTTAAAAGATGCTTATTCGGCGTTGAATGAGAAAACAAAATCGACAATAAAAAAAATAAACTTAATTGAAGAATTTTTGAGAGGGTAGTGCGATGAAAGTAGTGAAAAGACAAAAGAATGAAAGAAGTTGGTTGATAGATGTTATCTCCTACATTAATGAATTTGTTGGAAAAAATGATTTCAAAATAAAGAATGCGGGAGGTGAAGATACTATATTGGCGGAAGAAACTATGTTTCCCGATTTGATATTGTACGGAGACAAAAAACAGGTTATGGCCCTCCAAGGATGGGAGGCAAAAATGCCTGATGTTTCAATAGACAACCTGGAATTTATCGAAGATGCACAACGAAAAGCCGAGAGTCTTAAATTAAATAGCTGTGTTTTGTGGAATTTCAAATATGCTGTTCTCTACATAAAAGAAAACGGAAAATTTACTATAAAAAAACAATGGTCAGAGAATAGTTCAAAAATAGTAAGTCGCGCAGATGTTCGAAAATATGAGTCGGATTGGAAAAAAACACTGGAAAAAGTGATTGTTGAAGTAAATGATTTTTTGTTAGCAGGTAAGATAAACCAAAATAGTCTTATCGACTACATTCCTAAGGAAGCGATTTCGTCTATAATAGAAAAGAACAAATCTTTAGTTGCTGAAAAACTTGAGTACAGTTGTAATAGAAATGCGGAGATAAATGCATATTTAGATGAATGGTGGAATAGCGCAAAAATTGAGTATTCCCAGGATGAAAATGATAAATATCAGGCGTATTCGAAGGTTGTGATACTCAAATGGTTGATTCGGATACTATTTGCGCATTTAATAAAGCGTATGCAGAACGCAGCGATGGCTGTTGATAAATTAAATTATCAAACGACCCCTGAAGAAGCTAATGAAATTTTCCGAAAGATAACGGCGAAGTGTGATTTTTTCAATGTTTTTGACCGTGTTGAGTTCGATACAATCTTGCCTATAGAAACATGGAATGATATTATTTCTTACTCAATTTTTATTTCAAAATCGTGCATTAATGAAGTTGACCAAGAAATGCTCCAAAATGTGTTGGAAAATACAGTAGATGTGGGCAAAAGGGAATTAGACGGTCAATACACAACTCCCGTTGTTCTTGCTCGAATGCTTGTTAGAATGACGATAAAAGATTATACAAAAAATTTCTTAGATTTTTGCTGTGGAACGGGAACCATTGCGAACCAGGCTCTTACGTTAAAAACGGAAAAAATTGGAGCAACAGATGCAGTCAAAACTACTTTTGCTTGTGATAAATATCCGCTACCGCTACAAGTGGCCAATGTTAGTTTGGCGAATGTCAAAACAATTAGAAAGGCGAGCCGACTTTTTCAGCACAACGCTTTAAATTTGAAGGTGAACGAATGTATTAAAATAGTGAATCCAGAATCTGGCAAAAAAATGGATGTGTCTGTTCCAAAATTTGATTCTATAGCATCCAATCTTCCTTTTATTCCTTTCGAAAATATTTCAGAAGAAGATAAAGAGCTAATTAAAAAAGGGAAATATGGAACAGGCTTGGATGCAAAATGTGATGAATATTGCTACTTGATGATGAAAGCCGCGGAACTTGTGGAAGAAAACGGAACACTTGGCTTTATATGTTCTAATTCATGGCTAGGAACAAAGTCTGGAAAAACACTTGTACAGGAATTACAAAAAAAATTTTCAATAAAACAAGTCCATATAAGCGGAAATGGACGGTGGTTTAAAAATGCAGATGTTGTCACTACAATTTTGATATTGACGAAAAAACAAGAGAAAAGCGGGAAAATAAAATTTTATTTGTGGAATACGAATCTTGAACAAATTACATCAGACAAATCAATAGAAGATAAAATTGTTAATTCTTCTATTTTAGGTAAAGACTTAAATAGCGAATATGTAACTATTACGGAATACAGTTTTGATTCTGTTCAAGAATTAATTGACATGAACGTGAGCTATAACTCATTGTTTCACGATGTTGAATGGTTGCTGAATTTGAAAGATAAAATCATTCAAATACAAAATGTATTTGATGTGTTTAGAGGTTGCCGAAGGGGGTGGGACCCTATGTTTTTCCCAGAGAAAGGACATGGCATAGAAGCTCGCTTTATAAAGCGAGTGCTTATAAACGCCCGTAATGTTGATTCACTAATTGCCACTGCTGATAGAGATGCTTTCTGCTGTGGCTTGTCTATGACGGATTTGAAAAAAGAGAAATGTACGGGCGCCCTAAATTGGATAAATACTTTTGTGAATCAAGTGAATAAAAAAGGGGTTAAACTCGTTAAATGTTTGGCTAAGAATGGCTGTTTATGGTATGAATTAAAAACGAAAGAAATTGCTGAATTTTTTACGATGATGAATCCCGACAAAAGATTTTTCTTCTCTCGTTTTAAAAAGCCTTCTTTTGTAAATCAACGTTTAATAGGCTTAAATGCTAAAGATGAATTTCCCAATAAGGACCTAAACCACGCGCTGCTCAATTCAATTTTCACGACCTTTTACATTGAAGCGTCCGGATTTGGCAGAGGCTTGGGCGTTTTAGATATACGTGCAGAAAACATAAAAAACTGCTTTATGCTTAATCCTTCTCTTGTCGGGAGGAAAGACGAAAAAGAAATTTTAAAAGCGTTCTCAAAATTACTTGAAAGACCGATAAAGAACATTGCTGATGAACTTGAAATGCCGGATAGATTAAATTTCGAACACGTTGTGCTGAAAGCGTTTGGAATAGATTCATATTTTAATAAAATAAAGAAATCACTGATTTCTATGCAACAAGTTCGAGCTACTGTAAAAAAAAAAGAAGAAAAAGAAGAAGAGGAAGAAGAAATTTAAGGAGTAAAAATGGAAGTCCATAAGAACGACATTCAATCTTTCATTTCAGCAGGACAAATGACTTTTGTCATACCTGTTTATCAAAGAAATTACGACTGGAAAAAGGAAAACTGTTTACAACTTTTTGCAGACGTTTTAAATCTTGTAGGCTCCGATAAAACGCACTTTATAGGAACAATATGCTTTAAGATGAACGGGCGACATGAATGTGTCGTAATTGACGGACAACAGAGAATTACAAGCATAATGCTTCTAATGAAAGCAATTTTTGATTCTTCAGACGATGAGGATTTGAAAGACAAAATAAACGACCAATTTCTTGAAAATCGACACAAACATTCAGATGGTGGATTAAAGCTCAAATTAAAGCCCATAAAAAAAGATGAAGATGTGTATAAAAAACTGATGGGAATAGAACGAGCTTTTTCCTCAGATGCGTTTACAGCGGATGAAATTTGCAGCAATACGTACCGAAACTATATGCTATTCAAGTCCCTTGTAGATAAAGCGATTGCGCAAGGATATAATTTAATTGATGTTGAAGATGCTGCAGAACGCTTGGAAATCGTTGAAATTTGTTTAACAAATGAAAACCCGCAAGTTATTTTCGAAAGTCTAAACTCGACGGGACTTGGACTGACAAATACAGACCTTTTACGTAACTATCTTTTAATGTCAATGGATTATAAAGACCAAGAAGAATTATACCATGATTATTGGATGCAAATTGAGACGATGCTTGGTTCATCAAATATGGAACAGTTTCTTGTTGATTATTTGATATTGAAAAGAAAGAGTAATGACCTAAGTGGCGATGGTAAGAAGACAAAGATATCTTCAAAAAATCTTTATTACGCATTTAAGAAACAGTTCCCAATAGAAGGAAATGCAAAGGTTGAAGTTGAAAAACGCTTTAAGGATATGTTTAAATATGCAAATTATTATAAATATTTCCTTTACACAGAGGAAACAATTTATAGTAAACTTGATGAGGTGAGAAAAAAACTATATGAGTTATTTTTCTTACTTGGGGAGAAAAATGCCGCTATTTTGGTCATGTTCCTTTACGACAAGTATTCTAGTGGTTTAATAAGTGAGAATTTTTTCGCAGAATTATTGAAAATATGTATTTCATTTTCGTTCAGGTCAAAAGTATGTTTTGGCTCTGGTTTTTCCGCCCAGTTCTCTGCTTTGACGGTTCAAAAGCTCGACGTTAGTGAAGTTGACGAAAACTTTAAATCACGTTTTTGGAATGCAATAACCAGCGGTAAAGGACGCTATGCGTTCCCTAAGGATGCGGAATTTAAGGATTCTTTAGTTCACTCGAATATTTATCAATCGCTACGCAGTGATGGGTCTAAATATTTGCTTTATTCGTTAGAAATGAATAAAGAACACTCAAAAGAATTGCCAAGTTATAATGTAGGAACTGTAGAACACATTCTTCCCCAGACGCTAAATGAAAAGTGGAAAGAGTACCTGGTGGAGAAAAATGATATTGATAAATGTCAAAAGTTTGTCCATACTTTAGGCAACCTGACATTAACTAATTATAATGGGCAGCTGTCTAATAATTTTTTTGAACAGAAGAAAGTTGAATATGAAAAGTCAAATTATGCATATACAAAAGCGTTGAAGGATATTTCGTCATGGACTTCATCGGATGTAGAAAAGAGAGGCGAAGAACTTGCTGAACAGGCTGTAAAAATTTGGAGCCTCGATTCTAGTTATGATAGAAAAAATTCGATTGAAAGTGAATCGACATATACCTTACAGTCGGATTTTGCTTCGTTTATGGGCATGAAACCTGGAACAGTTTCTTTCTGCGGAGAAGAAAAACAAATAACCAGTTGGTCTGATTTTTTGGCACTTGTTGCTGATAAATTATACGAAGTGGATTCTAATTTGTTTTTGGAATTACTTTTGTATAAAGACCTTCCTGGTAGAAAAGCTGTTTTTGCAGAAAAGTCTGATGGCATGAGACGTTTTCATCAGATAGATGATAATCTCTATATGAATACAAATAATGATGCGGAAATGACTTTGAGAATTATCAAATCCATTATTGGCTATTTTGATGAAAAAACTGATTCGTCATATGCAGACGACTTGTGGTTTACTATTCGTTCTAAGGATTAGCCAGTGAAGTTTTCCACTTTAGATTTAGAACAGGTCTTGCTGGAGGATGCAAAAAGAATTCAGCAGAGCCGAAATGAAGGCCGTTTGTTGCACAATACAACTGATATTGATGCAAGTGGTGATGAAGTGGAAATGAGCGTTAGGTCGGTTCTTGAGAAATGGCTTCCTAAATCATGCTATATCGGTCATGGACATATTGTTGATTGCAAGGCAAATTCAAGCCCGCAGCTTGATGTTATAGTGGCGGAAAAAGAAAAAATGCAGGTTCTTTTTTCAGCTAAAAATGGGACTGAATATTTTCCTTATGAAAATGTTTATACAATAGGCGAAATCAAAACCACGTATCGAGATAATGAACGTTATATACAAAAATTTTCAGAAACGATAAGAGAAATAAGAGATAAAATGACAAGGGAACCTGTTTTCCCTAAAGAACCGGACCAGAGAATGTTCGTTAATCCTTTATATTCGTTTATGTTCTTTGTTGATTCTGGAAACTTTGATGTAAAGCAGATTGTAGATTTTTTTGAGAAAACTGAAAATACTTTTTTGCCCAATTTTATCTGCTTTTTGGATAGGGGAATAATTTTAAATTCAAATGTAAAAATGCAGAAAAGGGAACTTGGCGATATAAATTTTGATTTAACATATGAACAGTTTTGTCAAAATGCATGGTCGTTTGTTCCTTTTGGAAAAAAGGATTGTTCTATGGCGTCCTGTCTCGCTTTTGTAATTTACATGCTTTCGACTCAAATTCAATTTACAACGCTGTCTCGGCCTAATATGCTTGAATATTTTAGGAATTTATTCAGTTTTCCCAAAACACAAACATTTGCCTTGAAGAATAATTAAGAATCATTCTTTTACTTTGTATTTTTTCAAAATCTTCTCTATTTCCTCTACAATGGGCTGTGCGTTTTCGCGTCTGACTCTGTCTTTTTCTTTCTTTTCTTCGTCAAGATGCATTAAAAGTTCGACGACAAGTCTATGGATATGGTTAAGCATACGCTGGTCATTGCGCTCGATTGCTTTGGGCATTTGCCTGATGGCTTCTTTTAGATTGGACATTTTGTAGAACATAATAGCTCCCCTGGTTAAATGCTCATGTACGGTAAAGTATCACAAGAAAATTATGTCGAATTGACAGCCGCCTCCGCTATACCGAATAAGGAAATAAAGAGTCCTCAAATTTTGCGCTACTAAATGAAGACGAGCGGAAGTAATCTCCCGCTCGTCAGTAAACTTAACTATGCCATATCAATCCCGCTTCTTTCCCGCCACCGGCACTAAGAACAGCGCGGGCAACAGCAGGAAAGCGGTACAGACCAGCCCCCAGGGTATGGACACCTGCTGGGCTACCAGCCCCACAATAGGCCCGCCGATGATCTGCCCGAAAGAGTCCAGCTGTCCGCTGGTGGAAAAGACTGTGGCGCGCATTTTCTCATCCACATGGTCGTTCATCCAGGCGGCCAGCACAGGCTCCTTGATGGTGCGCATAAGCCCCGCCAGCAGGAACACCAACAACATGAACCAAAAGCTCCGCCCCACCGCGAAGAGAACCAGGCACAGGATATACCCGGCGCTGGTGGACATGACCACACTGGTTCGGCTGACAGTCCCTTTTTTCTCCATGCGGGCGATGAGCAACTGAGAAGCCAGAATACCTAAGCCGCTGCCGATAAGACTGATAACACCGAACCAAGTGACGCTGTTCAGCGGCCCGATAACGGGTATTACCGTGTCATCCAGAAAATGAGCGGTGGAGAGCCGGTCAAAGCCTTCACTGGCAAGTCCCCCGCATAGTGTGATTGCTAAGAGCGCCAGCAACACAGGTGCGCCTTTCACAAAGCCCAGGTTGAGCTTGAACAGGCAGACAAAGTCTTTAAGCAAGCCCTGCCGTTCCTCAATAGCAGGGGAGAAGTTGGTTTCTGGCATGATGCGAACCAACACCAGCCCCAACAACAAGCACAAACTGCCCCCCAAGATGACAGGCATTTGCAGGTTTATGTTTCCCAGCAGTGTGCCCAGCACCACGCCCAGAACGCCGCCGATTTGCCCCATTTGACTGCCCCGCAGGAACACCTTGTCTATGGGTTTGTCCTCTTCCTCCGAGGCAATCCACGCCTCCAGAGCGCCGGTGATGAAGGTATCACCGCAACCCCAGACAACCTGGGCCAGCAGAACCGGCGCGAACCACGGTAGCGCACCCTCCATCAGAAAGCCCAGGCCGTAGAGGAACATTCCAATCAGCACCGAGCGCCGACGGCTATACAAATCCGCCACCACACCGGTGGGTATCTCGAACAGAAAGCAGGAGGTCTCCAGAACCGTCCCTACCAGGACAAGCTGGAAAGCATCCAGCTGCACCACCTCCAGGTGGTACACGATGGAAAGCACTGTGGACATAGAAACCGCCAGGGAACAGACAAATCGGAACAGCAGGTAGACAGAATATGCCTTTGAATTTTTAGCAAACATGAAGTTACATTCTCCTTTCAAATCTCATTTTATATGACTTTTGCAAGCTGTTAAGCTAACTTGTGGAACATATGCCGAACCTTATCTATACGGCTATTCGGGCG
>JAEEGJ010022323.1_pt1 | contig 13456 bp, 3 predicted proteins | sample 8958761 | NCBI WGS metagenome assembly JAEEGJ01 (sample SAMN16246546, study PRJNA631951) | gut metagenome | biome: gut microbiome; feature: rumen; material: RS-attached | host: Bos | place: Iran: Karaj | collected 2018-10
TTGAGCCGGATGCGCCGTGTCTTTCTGCTGAAGCCAGGAAGTATGGGGAGCCGCTGCCGCATCACCCGGAGCTTCTTGCCATAGAGCTGATTGATCCGTTTAATGGGCGCTACGTGGTGAAATACGAGATGCTGCGCTACATGACGATGAAGAACCTTCCACTTCCGGAAGACGAGTCCTTGATAGAATTAGCGGTATATGGTATGGAGCTTAATCCCGAGTACTTCGGTAAGTACCCGGTGCCCAGGGAAACGCCGCGCGGCTATACTACACGATTCAAAGAGCTGACGAACGGGATGTTCTTTATTGAAACCGACCGCTGCGAGGCGATGCTGTCTGTCTGCTACCCAATCTGGCATTCAGATCTATCCGAATTCACAGTAGCCCTTGGTGAGTTCACGGATTCCGACCGTGCCATGAGAATCGACCCAGCACTTGCTCCAATCTTCTTCCCGGAGGAAACGGCCTGCCTGGTCGTTTACGAAATCCTTCCTATGCACCCTGAGCTTATCAAATCCGGTACAGTCGATCCTCTGACGCTCCAGAATGCGATTTGGCGGCAGTATCCGGAATACGCAACTCAACACAACATCGTTGAGCAAGCGGGCTTAAACGACACATTTGGACTGTTAGCAAGGACAATTGGCATCGATGCCGATTTGTCCAGCTCCGCAGACAACATGATCTCTTGGACCGACGGAAAAGGAACAAAGTGGCTTCACCTATAACATTGAAATAATATTTTTTATTCTAACTTGTGACTCTAATGAGGGCTACATTTTACGGCAACAGAATAGCATCCTAAGTAGGCCGCCCGGGTTGCCGATTTCTATATTTTCTTTTCCCGTTCCACACATATTCCACACGCGCAATTCTTGTGCCCATTTCTATTTTCCCAAACATAACGAAAAAGTCCTGAAATCTTTCGATTTCAGGACTATTTCGTCGCAATCTCCTCGATGCTGTACGACCAATTTGGTGGAGATAAGCGGGATCGAACCGCTGACCTCTTGAATGCCATTCAAGCGCTCTCCCGAATGATGCGGTCACGTACCCCCGTAAACCGCTCATTCGGGTGGGCGTTTTTGTGTAAATGGCGGGGAAAAGCTGCATTTGCACATTCGACTTATATATGTTTGGAAAGTACAATGGTCGCAGAAAGCACAAAGGAGGTTGTTTCAATGAACGAACTGACATACCACTGTGAGGGAGACTATCTGATTCCCGATCTCGTCCCACCCCCTTCTCCTAAAATTGGGATTTGAAGCATGAGGCGCAGGGATTTCTTGCGGAAGCATCACGACGGCATCTGCGACGGAATGCTGCTCAGCGGAAAGCTGAATGCCCATTTGGAAGAGATAGATCGCTCAGTAGATGAAATGTTCGATCTGCTGATGAAGCAGTACGCCGAGCATGAGGATGTGACGGAGAATCTTAAGGCATCGGATCAGATGGAGTGGGTGCAGCGAATGAACAGCATCCGGGAGCGAGTGGAAGAAACCATATCTCAGGAGCTGATATACACCTAATCACGCTGGCGGTGAGGGTTTCTCCCTCACCGCCCGTTTGTGTTGTCATCAGTCTTTGATATATTTGAAAAGGTTAAGGAAACACTGAATAAATCAGCATTGAATCCCCCCCGGTGGCGGAGGATAGCGTTTTTTCAAAATAAGGTGTCAAAAAACCGCCTCAGAAAGAGGAAAACCAGCTTCCATTTGTGGAATACTTCTTGCGTTCACCTCATAATACACGCCCAGAACATAACGGCAAACATGTTCCGGCTATGTATAGCCATCGAGGGGTCATGGAACGATTGAACAACAATTTTGATTAGGGATGAGGCCTGTTATATGTGCGGGGCGTATTCATGGGCCGCTTTGTTTTTTGATCGCTGGACGCTCTTTATTTTGTCATCCAGTCACAGAAGCGCTGGAACATCGCCGCGATCTGGGCGCGGGTGGCGCCGGAGCCGGGCGCAAGCGTACCGTCGCCCATGCCGCCGACGATGCCGTTCATCGTCATCCATGCCATGGCCTCGCGGGCGTAGGGCGCAATCTGCGATGCGTCGGAATAGGGCAGCGGATAGTCCCATTCCCCGGCGAAGCCCCAGCCCTTGGCTGCGGCGTAGCGGTAGAGGATCGCTGCAAGCTGCTCCCGCGTAACGGGCGCGTCGGGCGAGAAGGTGGTCGCGCTTGTCCCGTTGACGATCCCCGCTTCCGTCGCCCAGTCCACGGCGGCGCGATACCACGCATCCTCCGGCACGTCGCCGAAGCCGGACGGCGCGCCCTGCTTTTCGCCATCCAGACGCCAAAGCATCGTCACCACCATGGCGCGGCTCGCGGCGCCGCCCGGTGCGAAGGACGTGTCCGAAACGCCGTTCATGAGTCCCTCGTTCAGGCAGAAGAGGATGCCCGCGGCGTACCATTGATCCGGGTCGACGTCCGGGAAGCGGCCGAGAGATTTCGTCCCGCCGCCCTGGCCGAGGCCGTCCGGCAGCGTGCCGAGCTTTGTGAAGACCGGCTGCACGCGCACCGGGGTTTCGGGCATGGTAAAGCTGTAAGTCCCGTCGGTGTTTTTCGTGACGGCGACGGGCTTCCCGTCGGTGCCCAGCACGGCGACGCCCGCGGCGCGGTAGCCCTCGTCCGGCGTCACGGTGACCGTTACCGCGTCGCCTGCCGCGGCGGAGACGTTGTCGGCGCGGACCGTGCCCGGGATGTCTCCGTCGGGAAGCGAAACGGTGGGCTCCTTCGCAGGTTCGGCAGGTTCTGGATCATAGCCGGGATCATAGCCGGGGCCCTGCGTTTTGTCTGCCGTGACCTCGATGAGCTCGACGTTGAAGCGGTAATCGTCCTTTGCGTTGTACGTGCTCTCTGTGCCGTCCGGCAGTGTGATCGTGTAGGCGTATTCCGGTTCCTCGCCCTCCGCGATCAGCGACAGGAGATCGAAGCTGTATGCCACGACGACGTACAGGCCTTCCTCCCGGACCGGGACGCGGAATTCTTCGCCGCGCTCGCCGAACAGCAGGCTGATCCCCGCGGCGGTCTCCGCATCCAGCGGCTGGATTGTTGCATTGGCAAAGGCCTCGATTTTATCCGTCGTTCCGCCGACGATGATCACGTTCTCATAATCGGCGGTTTTGTCCACCCGGACGTTGATATAGGGCTCGTCGCCCGGAACCAGGCTGGCGGTCATCCAGCGCTCCTCCGGCAATTCATTTTCGAACATCGCGGCGTTCTCCTCGCCCATCAGGGACGCGCTGCCGGAACCGTCCGGCCACCAGTCCACATTCACGTGCTGGATCGTGTGGTTGCCGTTGCTGTCCACGGCATCCACGGTGAATTCTCCGTTCCTGCGGACGATGAACACCACCGTTTTCGCATTGGGATTCTTTTGGAATTTCGCCAGGGCGATTTTTTCGTTGGCATTCAGGCTTGAGCCCGTGACCGTCACGCCGGTGATCGGCGCGCTGCCGATGACATAGAGGATCGCCTGATAAGCGCCGGAATCCATGGTGCCCTTCTTCGGGAAGTTTCTGCGCCAGAAGAAGACCGGCGCGTTGTCCCCCGCCGGTTCTCCGGCGGTCTCGCCGTGGTAATACTCCACGATACGGTCGATGTTCTGGAAGGTGGCTCCGTCGGGGGAGAAGCGTCCGGAGCCGTCCACGCGCACCGTCACCTTGTGGCTGACGTTGTTCGGGTTGTTGCCGAGGTAGAAGAATGCGGGCAGGTTCTGATTGGGGTCGCCGCCGGTGCCGTTGTCCTTTCTTGTCGGGAAGCCCGGGAAGTCACTGGAGACCTCCACACGCCCGTCGCAGTAAATGGCAATGGCCTCCGCCTGCGTTTCAAAGGTGAAGGTCGCGCCAATTTTCGCTCGGAGAAGGGTTCCGCGGAAGGGTCTGGTGTTGTCTTCCCTCCCTTTGCCGTCCACGCCCCACTTCTCCAGGTTGGTGACGTACGTCCAGTCCTGCCCTGCCGTGGTCGAGGTCTTCCAGGCCGAGCCGTCGGCATTGTAGAAGGTGAAGCGCCCGTTGTCCGGCCCCATGTCCGTGCCCGGACCCTCGCCTGTGACGGTGAAGGGGATGTCCAGATAGGAGTTCGTATTCTGGTCCATGAGACGGATGTAGCCGCTGCCCTCCTTCGCGCCGCGGATGACCACCGTGCCGCCGCCGAGGCCTGCGCTGTAGGCGTCCGGCTCGAACCAGAGCTCCTTCAGGTTCTGATCCATGTGGCGGAAGCGCGTCTGCTCGTTGCCGTCGGTATCCTCCTTGTCCGGATATTCCGCAACGCAGATGTGGGGCATCCGGCTCCCCGCGGCGGAGATATAACGGACGGGCAGACGCATCAGCGAGTCGGTGGAGAGCTGGAGCCGGTCCGCCGCAAGGAAGCTGACGGCCGCGCGGACATGCGTCTGGAAGAGGTTGTTGGAGGCGTTATACTCCCCGTGCGTTCCGCTTGCAGGCCGGAGCACACCGTTTTCCGGCGCGACCGCGCCGTCCGCGGCGCTGAAGATCTCGATATGCAGGTGCAGCGTGCAGTCCGTGCCGACAAAGTATCTGTCCGGAGAGACGGTGAGCGTTCCCTGCACCCGGCGGCCATAGCCCTTCCGGATGTCGCCGAGCTCCAGGACGCCGTCGGAAAGGCCGTAGTTCTGGGTACTCCCCATCAGCGTGGCGAGCCGCTCCTCCTCCCCAACGGTCAGGGTGCTGTCAGAGACGTTGAGCGCCTTGTATACGGGATTTCCGTCGGCGTCGGTCTCTCCGCCGTCATAACTGAACTGGACAAACACGCCCTGGGCGTCGGCGTTGCCGCGGTTGCCCACCATGAAGTCCACGTCCAGAACCGCGTTGCCGCTTTTGTCGACGGTCACGGCGCCGCTGCTGAGGCCGTCCAGCGTGATCTCGGCGTCCTCAAAGCCCAGCTCCGGCTTCTCCTCCACGGTCAAAATGCCGCTCAGCGTGGCGGTATAGGGCGTGCCGCCCTTGTCCGCATAGTAGCTGCCCTCGCTGACAGTGAGGTTGAAGCGAGCCCCCTCCGGCAGCGTCATCGGCAGGACAAAGTCGCCGCTGAGCTCCACCTTCTTCCCCGGAACGATGTTCTCGGTGATCGTCCAGCTGAGGAGGCGCGTGTCCGGAACGCCCGCGCCGTCGACGCTCAGGGTGACGGTGATAGCCTGGTCGGTGTCGTCAGAGCCGCGGATGCTCATGTCGCCGGTGTTGGTGAAGTCCAGCGTCGCATGCAGCTCCGCCCCGGCTGTAAAGTCATAGTTCACAAAGCGCAGGCTCGCCTCGCCCACCGTCTGGCAGCCCACGCCGTAGCTGATGGCGTAAATGCCGGTCCCGCGGGGGCGGTCCGGGGCCGCCGGGCGGGTTTCGTCGACGGTCAAAAAGTCCGCATCCTTCATGCGCTGGAGATAGCTCATGTTGCCCTGCGTCAGGATCAGCAGGGTGGTCTGGCTGCCGGCGCCGTCGGCGGCGCTTGTGCCGGAGGCCGCCTGCCCCTTGACGCCCAGGGCGATCCGCGGCGCGGTAAAGGTGAACTGGTCCATGCCGCCCTTGTCATAGCCTTCGAGCTCGTGCAGGTAGGCGTGCTCGGCCTCCTCCGGCTCCCAGCCGGCCGCGATGGCGTCCTCATAGACGTCCATGTGGTTCATGGCGAGGATCACGCCCTTGCTCCAGGTGGCGGTGCGCCGGTCGTAGCGGCTCATGTAGAGCGCGTTGTTCGTGGTGTTGGGGACGTTCGCGACGTACACCGCCGCGAGTCCGCCCTCCCCGTCGGCGCCGATGGTGACCTCGGTCCGGCCCGTGGCGCTGGTCGCGCCGCTTTCCAGCTCGCCCCGGAGGTCCGTGTCCGCCGCGAAGAACGGGATGATGGTGCCGGTATGGGCCTCGGTGCTCGTGATGCTCTCCAGGCTGCTCTGGCGTATCACAAAGGTGCAGCCGTTCATCTCGAACAGCAGGAAGTCCTCCGTGTCGTCCGCCTGCCGCTGCGGGAAGGACTCCTCCGTGCCGCTCAGCGCGTCGCCCAGCGCCGCGTTCAGGAACTGGAGGTTGGCGAAATAGGGCTCGTCATAGGGGGTGATGCTGCCCTGGATATAAATGCCGTCGGACAGCGTCGCGTTGTTCTCATAGTCGTAGAGGGTGCGGAGCAAAACGCTCTTCGGCAGAACGGCCTTGCCGTCGCTGATCCGGAAGCTGGTGAGGAACAGCCGGCGAATCGTCAGGATGTTCTTTGCGCCCTCCGGCGTCTCCAGCGCGCTGCCCTGCGCGTCGGTGAAGCGGGTCTCCCGCGTGGTAAAGGCCGCGTAATACGTTTCGCCGCTGCGCGTAAACTCGATGTTGTCCACGGTCTGCCCGTCCGGAAGGCTCAGCTCAACGGTCTGCCCGCCCTTCACGGCGATGCAGAGGCTGCTGTATTTGCCGCTGCCGTCCCAGATCGTCTCCTGCGTGGTGAGGCGGTATTTGCCGATCTCCGCCGCCGCGCGCTCGTTGTCCGTTCCGCCGCCATGGGGGTCATAGCCCGCGGCGGCCAGGGCGGCGGCATAGTTGGCGGAGGCCGCCGCGCGCTCGTCGGCGCTCATCGGCTCGGCCTTGACCCAGGCGGTGACGTTTTCATCCAGCACGGCGGGCAGCATCACGCGCTTGCCCGGCGCGCCGCTGACCGTCTCCGCCGGAGTGAAGCGGGACGCAGCCGTATCGAAGGAGGCGGTCTTGACGACGGTGTTGGCCGAGGCTGCGCGCAGCGGGTCTGCATCGTCCCCGCCGCCCGGCGCGGCATAGCTGACCCAGGCGGCGCGGATGATGTTGCCCTCCGCCCAGGCGCTGAATTCCAGATCGCCGGTCCCGTCGTCGGTGCCGTCGGCCTTTGTGTCCACGAGGATGTAGGCGGGCTCGTGCCGCACCGAGCCGGTGGTGGGATGGATGTCGTCCAGCGGGCTCACCAGGCCGACGCTCTCCATGCCGCCGGTGGACACCAAGCGGGAGAGGACGAGCATCGGGCGATCCGCCGCCCCGGCGGGATTCGTGCGCCCGATGGTGTAGAGCACATAGTTTTCCTCGCCCACCGTTACGATTTGATAATCATAGCCCAGCGACAGTCCGTCGGCCAGCTTGAAGGCGCTGAACGAGCTGTTGTAGCCGCTCATCTGGAAGGGAACCGCCGGGTCGTCGGGATCGTAGGCCATGAGGGTCGCGTCGCCGTCCGGGGTTCGGGGCGAGTAGATGCGCTGCGTGCCGCTGCAGTCAGCCGTCGGGCGCAGGCCGCCGTCGTCGCTCTGCAGCTCCGCCTCCTTAAACAGCGTATAGGTCGTGGTCCAGCCCTCGGAATGCTTGTAATTGAAGTTGATGCCGACCGCGTCCATTTCCGCGCTGAAGCCGAAGACGACCGCCCGCAGCGCCACGGACAGCACGATCTTCGCCGAGCTGCACCGGAAGCTCTCCCGCTCCTGCGTCTTCTCGTCGTAGGCCGCGAACAGCAGGTTGACGCTGGCCGAGAACTTGAAGCAGGCTTCGACCTTCAGCAGGTCGACGCCGGCGCCGGCGCCCAGCTCCGCCACCAGCTTCGGCGTGGCCTTGACGCCGCTGAAGACCGGATGGGTGGTGACCTTTTCGATGACGTTCAGGTAGGTGATGGTGCTGTCCTCCAGCGCCACGATGCGGACATAGCAGTCCCCGGGGAATTCCAGGCCGCCCTCCGACATAAGCTGGCAGCTCTGCCGCTTGCCGCCGTCAGATTTCAGGAAACCGTTTTTCGTGTTCGCCACGGGCGTCCCGCCCTTTTGATCCAGAACCTCGAAATAGAGCTTTCCGCTGAATTGCAGGCTGAGGTTCTGGTATTTTGTGGAAAATCCGAATTCGGCGCCCTTCTGGAGGCTCCGGGGATGATCCTCGTTGACGAAGGGGATCTCGCGCAGCTTTTCCTCGCGCACATAGGTCGCGCCCAGCGTGACGGTCAGGCTGAAGTTGACCGAGACGTAGACATAGACCAGCGGGCAGGGCGCGAAGCGATAGGTGTATTTGAACGCGAAGGAGCCGATGGCGCCGCCGGTGATCTCCCGGAGGATATAACTGTTCTGGATCGCGTCGTATTTCCAGCTCACGATCAGGACGCCGGACACCGTGAACGCGATCTGCTTGCTCTTCAGGCTTCCGGCCTTCGCGCCGTCGGTATAGTGGTTGTTCTTCATCGCTTCTGTCAGCTTGTCCGGGTTTTTGGCGCTGCCCAGGAACGACTTCAGCTCGGTGAACTTCCGCTCCATCGGGCCCTTCACGGTCGACGGGAAGCCCACCGTCTTGAATCCGCCGCCGTTGGAGCTTTGGAAGGTGATCCCCGGAACGGAGACGCTGAGGATGATCTCATCCTTGTTGGTCACCACGGTGGCGTAGCCCAGCGCGCCGAAGGTCCGCATGGGCAGATTGACGCCGGCGTTGGGCAGCATTTCCGCATAGCCGTTGCCGGTTTCGTTGGGATCCACGTTCGCGCCGCCCATATCCGCGCTGTTCATCTGGCTCAGATAGGCGGCGTCGGGCGTGACGCCGCGCCGGATCAGCTCGGCGCTTTCGGGCCGCAGCGACTCGGCGGTCTTCGGATTGGCCTTGAGCTGGTCGGCCGTGTACTGCTGCTCCGTCACGCACAGAGCGACGGTGGTGTCGCCCACGAAGGAGCCAAGATAGCCGTTGAGGTTTTCCTTGCCCTCCGTCTGGATCCCCGTTTCCCTATGATAGGACACCGCCGCCAGCGGGAAATCGTCTCCTGCCAGAGAGTGGGCAATCGAAATGGGCTCCGGGTCGCTGAAGGGGTAGATCAGATTGCCGCGGAAATCCGGCGTCCAGGTGTGGGTGTAGGCGGCGGTGCCGTCCGCCGCGATCGTCTCCGTGCTCACCACGGGGCTGTGGTCGCCGCCCAGGGGCACATCCACGAACTGCACGGCGCTGGCCTCCGCGCCGTACATGGCATGGCCGTCCGAGGTGCGCGTGCCGTCCGCGCCCACGCCGGAGAGGATATAGCGATAGCTCTGCTGCTCCTCCGTCAGTGCGGAGTAAGCGCTCTGGTTCGTGATGCTGGTTGTGAACGCGGGGAGCACCTGCGCCTTGGCGTCGGCGGCGTCGATGGGAACGGTCAGGTTGCGGGGGAGCATGGAGTAATAGATCTTGAGGAAGTATTCGCCGTAGCGCCCGTTTTCCAGCTTCTCCGGCTGGAAGTTGATCTCATTGTAGCTCTCGTTCTCCTCCAGCATCATGATGAGCTCGTCCGGTGCGGCAGGGGTGAAATAGCCGTTTTTGTACTCGCCCGTGATCTTTCCGTCGCCGTTGCCGTCGAAGTACAGCTCCGTGCGGACCACGGAGGCGGTCATCGTGCTGTTCAGCCCGATGCTGTCAGAACTGTAATAATAGAACCGGAGCGTGCCGAAGGCCAGGTCCTCCGTGCTCAGCCAGATGGTCGCGTTGCCGTCGTAGACCTTGTTGTTGTATAGGATCTTGTCGCCGGCGCGGCGGTTGAAGTTGATGTACTGGATATTTTCGATCTGAAACGAGTCAAACAAACTCACGGCGGGATTGTTGTCTTTGATCGTGATGTCGCGCAGCCTGATATGGTCCTCCGTGACGGTGGTCTGGAAGTAAGGGGGCTTGGTGGTCATTTCGCTGAAGCCGACGGTGATGTATTCTTCACCGTTGGCCCTGAACTGCGACCAGGCGTCCGTGACCCGGTCCGGGTCGATGTCGGTGGAGGGCTTGCCCTCCGCGTCGATCTTGTGCGGGACCGACGGCGTCAGGTCCATCAGTAAGCTCTGCACGCGGGTCAGCACCACGTTGATGGTATAGGTATCCGTCAGATCGCTTTCCGTCATGTTGTCCCAGACAAGCGTGATGAAAAATTCCCTGCCGCTGCGCTCCACCTTCACGCCGTCCACCTTGCTGCCGTCGGAGCGGCTCACGTAAACGGCGATGTTCAGCACGGACTGTTCCAGCGGCTTGAAGCTGTCCAGCTTCTGCAGGGACACCTTGAGCTTGCTGCCGACGTAAAGCCTGCCCGCCGATGTCACGCCGCCGGCATTGGAGACGACAGTGACCTCGGGCTTCATGCTTTCGTAAACGCCGGTGCCCTCGCGCAGGGCGGCGGCGCCGGTCGGCGCGGTGGCGACGTTGCCGTTCCCGCTCTCGCCGTCGTTGGCGGTGTGGATGCGCAATCGCAGGTTGTTCGCCAGCGCCCGGCGGGTCAGCGTGCCGCTGGTGATGCGGCTGTAGACCTGGTTGTCCGCGTCATGGCTGTCGTAGCGCGACAGCATCAGCTTCAGTCCGGTCACCGGGTCGCTGTCGCCGATGCCCCAGGCGGTGGAGAAGGAGCCCTCAGTGTAGTAGATGATCTCCTTCTCCACGCCGTCCTTCGTGATCTTCGGGCTGCTGGATGCCGCTCCGTGGCTCTTACCGGCCTTCGTCACGACGGCGGCGTGGCCGTAGACATACTCCATGCCGTACAGGAAGAGGTCCCAGGAGCTGGCCACCTTGGCATTGAACTCAAAGCTGCCGCTGAAACCGCTGTACATCTGAGCCATATAGGGGATCGTCAGCGTCGCGCTGGCGGGCGACTTGCTCTTGATCTCCCAGCCCTTGCCGCTGGCGCTGCCGCCGGACCAGCCCGTGATATCGTTGCTCGCCTGCCCGGCGACGGAGGCCGTGTCGCCCCAGTAATTGCCGGAATGGTTGCCGGAGAAGGTGATCTCCCCGTAGTTGTAGGTCATCAGCTGCGCCTCGTCCGGCGCGGGAGCGTCAAAGCCGGCGATCTCGCCGCGCAAAAGCTCCTCCTCCGGGATCTCCACCGCCTCGCCGGTGACGACCGTCCCGCTCACGGGCGCGGCGACCTCCGCCACGCTGACGCTGCCGGAGGCGTCCACCGCCTCGCCGTCAAAGAGCATAGTCACAAGGTTCTTCGCGCCGCCGGTGCCGCTGTTGGTAACGACGACCTCTGTCTCCGTGCGCCCCAGGGTGCAAAGGCCCTCGCTGTCGCCCTTCACCTCGCCCAGCTTGAGGCGGAAGACGCAGGGACCGTCGCCGGCGGTTCCGTCGTCGATCAGCGGGATCTCGATGACCGCCTCGTCCACGCCGGCGTAAAACGCCGCCGTGCCGGTGACGGTCTGGTAGTCCCGCCCGGCGGTGGCCGTGCCGTCGGCGGTTGCATAGTCCACCGTGACCATGGTCTGGTTGCCGCCGGTGCGCTTGAGGCGGACGTACGCACTGCCCTCCGCCTTGTCCGCTTCATAGCGGTCCTCGGCAAAGCCGATGGTGAAGGGCTCCGGCGCGTCGTTGTCCTGCACCGTGAGGGTCAGCGTCGCTCCCTCGCTCAGAATGTCGCCGCCCAGATGGTCGACGAGGGTGAAGGTGCCGAGCTTCACCGGCTCCGCCTCCTCATCCTCCGGGGCGCTGACGCGGATCTCCTTGACCCATTCGCCGTCGGCGAAGGTCACTTCAAACACATAGCCGTCATAGGGATTCTCCGGGTCCATTTCCAGCGGGGAAAAGCTCTGCGCCGGATGCAGGTCCAGATCCCGCGGCTGCTTCGGAAGGTCCTCCTCCGGCGCCTTTTCATATGCCGCGCCCCCCAGCGAGTCGGTGCAGTACCGGACGCCGTTTGTCGTGAACACGCAGCGGAAGTCATATGCCTCCAGCATGTCCTCGCCCACGACGAACTCCGCGCCCGTGGCGCCCTCCACGATCTGCCACTCGCTGTCGGAGAGGACATACCACTGCCACCGCTCCGCCGCGGCGTCCACGGTCAGGACGCGGTCGCCGGTCTGCGCGTCCGCGCCGGCGTAGGGCGCGCTGCGCAGCTTCGCCTCCGTCGCCTCCGGCTCCGGCAGCTTGCCGATGGGCTGATACTGCGCGATGGGCAGCGTGTCCTCCACGGTGATGTACACGTCGCCGCAGCCGGCAGCCGTGGCAAAGGAAACGCGATCCTCGTCTAACTGCACCGTGGTGGGGTTATAGTACACATACGCGCTGGCTCGCCCCTGGGTCCCGCCCAGGCGGTAGAGCATGATCGAGGCTTCCTCGCCGCCCTCGGCGATGTTGGCCTCGCCCTCAATGAAGAGAAATACGCCGTAGGGGTATTCCTCTTCCCAGCTGTCCTCCACGGGAATGCTCTCACCTGATGCGGTGGTGATGGTCTCCGGCTTTTCGACGACAGCGATCTGCTCCGCGGCGAAGGCCTGCGCCGGCACAAGGCCCAGCAGCAGCACGATGCAAAGCAGAAGTGACAGAATTCGTTTTTTCATGGGGTGTCCTCCCTTAGGTCCGGGTATGTGGTTCGGTTTTCTCGAAAACGGGATTCGAAAACGTCCCGAAGCGCATTGATAATAGCTTCCATTTATTGATAAATAATAAACAAATTATATAACATCTTCATTTACTTGTCAATTTCTATCGGCGCGAGGGGGCTTTTTTCTTCTCCCGTCCCCGCGCCGCTGTTCGCAGCCTGCGGGTGATCCGCCTGAATGCCAGAGCAGCCGTGCAGGCGGGTACCGCCCTGGCCCAGCCGCTCGGTCCCGTGGAGAAGGCGCCTGCAAAGGAGCCGCTTGGGCTCCTCTTTCGTCAGGACGGTCCCGCAGCCGTCCGCACAGCGGTTTCCTCACGCGTATACGTCTCTCCTTCGATTGTAATAATCCGACAATGATTTGCCTGGCGATCTCAGCCGCGAATCAAAGAGGCTGCCTCGTTGGAGGCAGCCTCTTTGAAAATGGCTGTGCGCCATTGCTTATGAATTGAGCATCTTCTTGCCCTTGCTGAGCAGGGACAGATACATGATGTAAGTGGCGATGGAGAACACGGCGGCGATGATGCTCAGGACGCTGGCCAGGTTGGTCATGAACTTGCCGGTGAAGATGGCGGCGATAATCGTGCAGATGATGGAAATGATGTAAGGACGATCCCAATCGCGTTGTAAAGCGCATCCGGTATATCTGCTACGGCAAGACGCGCAAACAGACGGAGTGCGACGGGCAGACGGGCTATACCGCGCATATCCTCGACGGAATCGTGGATAAGGTGATCCGCAAGATTTTCGACCGGATGTGGCTCGTCCCGCAGAGCGACGTTGTGAATGACCGCTACCGGGAGAAGATGCAGGAGCGCAGGGTGCTGATGGAGGCGGCGGGCAAAGCGCACGAGAAGGCAGCCGGCGAGCTGGCGACGCTGAAAGCCGAGGTCGTCAAAGCGATCCGCGGCGAGAGCGCCTTTGACACCGGGACGCTCAGCGGCCTCATCCGCGAAGCTGAGGACAGATGCGCCGAGGCGCTGACGCAGTACGAGGACGCGAAAGCTGCCTATGCGGAAGGCCAGGCCGTCATGGACTCGCTGAACAAAGAATACGAGATGCTGATCGGCTGGTCGGAGCTTTATGAGCTGGCGGCCATCGAGACGAAGAAGATGATCGTCAACGCCCTCATCAAGCGGATCGACGTATACCGG
>JAEEGJ010022325.1_pt1 | contig 13456 bp, 10 predicted proteins | sample 8958761 | NCBI WGS metagenome assembly JAEEGJ01 (sample SAMN16246546, study PRJNA631951) | gut metagenome | biome: gut microbiome; feature: rumen; material: RS-attached | host: Bos | place: Iran: Karaj | collected 2018-10
ATCGATGCGCCAGCGGATTGAGACAAGGCAGCACATACGGGATAATTTCGACAGGGCCCTGGATGAGAACTGGATCAAAGTGTATTACCAGCCGATAATCAGGACTGCCAACGGCAAGGTCTGTGACGAGGAGGCCCTGTCCAGATGGCATGACCCCGTGAAGGGAATTCTCATGCCGGATGACTTCATTCCTGTCCTGGAGAACTCAAACCTGATCTACAAGCTGGATCTCTATGTCGTGGAGCAGGTGCTGAAGAAGCTGAAGACCCAGATCGAACGTGGACTGTTTGTGGTTCCCACATCAATCAATCTCTCAAGGACGGACTTCGACTCCTGCGACATTGTCGAGGAGATCCGAAGGCGCGTGGATGAGAGCGGCATCGGAAGGGACAAGATTACAATCGAGCTGACAGAGAGCACCGTAAGCCGGGATTTCGAGTTCATGAAGAAACAGATAGAACGCCTTCAGGAACTCGGATTCAAGGTCTGGATGGATGATTTCGGCAGAGGATATTCATCAATGGACCTGCTTCAGGACATTCATTTTGATCTGATCAAGTTCGACACATACTTCATGCGCCAGTTCGAGAAATCCTCCAGGAGCAGGATAATCATCACCGAGCTCATAAAGATGGCCATAGGACTGGGCATAGAGACCGTCACAGAGGGCGTGGAGACACAGGAGCAGATTGAATTCCTCAAGGAGGTGGGAAGCACCAAGCTGCAGGGATTCTACTTCTGCAACGCAATCCCGGCAGAGCAGGTCTTTGAGCGTTATGAAAAAGGCGTCCAGATAGGATTCGAGAACCCTGCAGAGAGCGAGTATTACTCAGCCATAGGCAGCACCAACCTCTATGACCTGTCAGGGGACCAGAGCGACGTTTATTCAAATAGTCAGTACTTCAGCACCCTGCCTATGGCTATAATCGAGACAGACGGGACGGAGCTCGAATACCTCAGATACAACAGGGCTTACAAGGATTTCCTCAAGCTTATCGGTCACGAAATGGATTTCAGTGAGGGTGTGCATTACCCCGCAGAGGCCCTGGGTCAGGTGTTCGCAAGGACTATGCGGCAATGCATCAACGACGGTTTGAGGCATCTGGCCAAGGAGAGGATGTCAAAAGGATCAATCATCCACTTCATGGTCAGGCGTATTGCCGTCAATCCTGTAACAGGACGCGCCTCAATTGCCCTGACCGTCCTTGATTACACTGATTTCTCCGCCGTCAGCTTTGACAGCGTCGAGAAGATACCCACGGACAGCTTCGTATATGCCCTGAGCGAGGACTATACCCAGCTTTATTATGTTGACCTTGACACCGACCATTATGTCCAGTACGTACCAGACGAGAAAAGCGGTGAGCTCACCGTGGTCAGGCATGGTGTGGATTTCTTCGCGGACAACAGGAAGGACACCATGGAGAATGTCTATCAGGAAGACATACAAAAGGTGCTGAACGAGTTCACCAAGAAGAACGTGATAGCCACATTGGCGAACAAGCATTCCTTCTCAATGACATTCAGGCTCAACACCGAGAACGGTCCCACATACGTGGGCATGAAGGCCTCACGCATGGGAAGCGTCGGAAACCGCGTGATCATCGGAATCAACAACGTCGAGGAGCAGATGAAGGCAGCCGAGGCCTATGAGCGCATCAAGGAGGAGAAGATAACCTACTCCAGGATCACTGCGCTCTCAGGCAACTACCTCTGCATTTACACCGTGGACCCGGACACAGACCATTACACCGAATACAGCTCATCATCTGAATTCGAGCACCTTGGCCTTGAGAAACAGGGCGATGACTTCTTCGCCAGGCTAATTGAAAACGGAAACAGGATTGTTTTCTCCGAGGACCTGGAACGCTACAACGCATTCATGACCAAGGAGAATGTCATGAACAGCATCCGGCAGAACGGAATCTTCCTGTTCAATTACAGGCTTCTGGTGGATAAGCAGCCGAAATTCGTCTCCCTCAGGGCGGCAATAGTTAATGAAGCGGACGGCCCCAAACTCATTGTCGGTATCTGTGACATAGACTCACAGGTGAGAAGGGACCTGGAAAATGACATCAAGCTCCAGCTGGCGCAGGACAGGGCAAACATCGATGCCCTTACCGGCGTTAGGAACAAGCATGCGTACATCGACTTTGAGGAGAAGATCAACAGCTCTATAAGAAATGGTGAGGACCTGCAGTTCGCAATCACTGTATTTGATGTGGACAGCCTGAAGGAGATCAATGACAGACTGGGTCACAAGGCCGGGGACCTGTACCTTCAGAAAGCAGCCAAGATGATATGCGACAGCTTCAAGCACAGTCCCGTCTTCAGGGTCGGAGGAGATGAGTTCGTGGCATTCTCACGTGGCCACGACTATGAGATCATTGATGAGATCTTCAAATCATTCGGAGAACTGAATCTCAAGAATGAGAAGAACGGAGATGTGGTTGTCTCATTCGGAATGGCACGCTACAAGGGAGAGAAAGACATCGCCGACGTGTTTGACATGGCTGACAAGGTCATGTACAAAAACAAGCAGAAGTACAAGAAGAAGTCCTGATCAGCCCAAGAAAGATTCTATCTCACTCCTGTGCCTGCCATAGAAGACAATGTGATGGTTGCCGCACGGGTTTCTCAGAAGGTCAGAGACCCTGTATCCATTATCAAGCTCAACCTCTATCTGCGTCCGGCACAGGGTCTTCTCATCAAGGTTCCTGATTATGGTCCCCTCTGCGCACCAGTAGGTTCCGAGCTCCCTTGAGAGCCTCAGTATGGTGACAGGCTGCTCCCGCATCTCCCCTTTCACCGCAACACCTATTCCTGACTCGAAGTGTGTGTCATACCGGAAGCTGTCCACCATGTCAAACGGCAGCGTGCAGTGTGCAAGGACAATCCTGTTTGCCACAGGATCAATGCGTGACGGATTGGCCTGGAATGATGACTGTCCGGTGACCTTGCGCACCACAGCCATGCTGAGCATGCTCATGATGTCTCCCTCACAGCAGCCTATGAGGCCCTCAGAGTTGAGATGGGCGAGAGAAAGGCACCCCGTTGTGTGAATGGAATCCAAAAGGTCAAAGCACCTGATTGTAAGACCATCCAGGGCATACTTCTCACGAATTCCACTTACGGCCCGCACAAGTCTCTCAGCAGAACCGAAATCAAGACCGTCACGGATGTCTGATACAGGCTTTTCATTTGAAAAACCATCAAGAAGTTCTTTCATCGGGACATCAATCAGCTCCGTTCCAAGCTTTTCTCTCACCTCTGCATAATCAGGCACAGAGGCGATGAGCCAGTCGGAGGGCTTTCCGACCACCCCGTATCTTCCACCGAGGTCGGCCTTGCTGAAAGTGCTCAGGCTGGCCTTGCCGTTGCGACCATTTTCATTCTTCCCTGAGATAATCGCCTTAATGCGGGCGGCAATATAGGAGCAATCACCATGAAGGACCTCGCCCTCAAGATCGTTCATGTTGAGCCAAGTCAGAATCTCAAGTGAAGCGGCAAGGCTGTTGTCCGTGCCGCTGGTCAGAAGGTAATACGGTGCTCTCAGGCTCTTGAAGGCGTTGAGGAACTTGCCCTCGCTTCCGCCGGATGCAATGAAGACAAGCTTCAGATCCGCCTCATAGTCACTGATATCTGCCGGGATGATCCGCTCCCCCAGGTTCTCCTCAATCTCAGACAAAAACGCCTTGTTGCGCTCTGAGAGAACCATCTTCCTGTTGATATCCGATGAGAAACTTGAGATCTTTATCATCACTGCCTCCTTATTGCCTTGAAAGCCAGCTGTGAGTCACATACAAATGAGTCGGTGAGCTCGCTCCCGCTGTCATCCGAATAAAAGCCGTCAATTACAAAGCCGGCCCTTGTCAGACCGCCTATGATTGATTCCAAGGTGTGGGAGAACTCCAAAGTGTCGTTTTCCCTGATCCGCTTTTCAAGCTCTTTTCTTGAGAACGACCTTGTGTGTGAGAACGGGATTGTGTATTTCATCCTGAGCCTGCGCTCCTGCACCTTCTCATCAAAGGTGTAGATCACAGGATTGGCGGTCCCGAATATGAAGCGCCCACCTTCTCTGAGCACCCTATGGACCTGACCGTAAAGTGCTGGAAGATCCTCAATGAAGTTCATCGCCTGAGGCATGATCACAGCATCGAAGCTCTGATCCTCGAACGGCATCTCCAGGACGTTGCCTTGAATCAGCTTTGCCTCAAGACCGTATCTCTCAAGGGCCGCCCTGTCCTGCTCTATCTGCGCATCGGAGATATCAATTGTGGTGACATTGCACCCGTATGCGGCAAGAACAGGTGTCTGCTGGCCGCCTCCGCCGCAGGCAAGAAGAACCGCCTTTCCAATAAGGCCGTCAATCCAGGACAAAGGCACTTCCTTGAACGGGGTGACCCATAATCCGGGTTTTCCCTGTCTAGCGGAATTGACTTTCTCCTCAGAGACCATCAGGGTCCAGAAATTCCTGCTTTCCGACTCATTGTTCCAGGCCTTCCTGTTTGCCTCGCAGATATCCATCCTCACATCCTCTTTGAGATAAAAATGGGGCTGAAACCAGCCCCACTCGATTCATCCTGAAATCAGTTCTTTTTGTTTCCCTTGGCTTTTGCAATCAGCTCCAGGATCTTGAAGAACAGCCAGATCACGCTGAAGGCAAGACCGAAAGCGGCATACCACTCATACTTCTTGGGAAGCTCGTCATCCACTGAATGCTTGATGGTGTCAAAGTCAACAAGCAGGAAGAGCGAAGCGATGATGACCATCAGGACGCTGGCGCCGATGTTGATCACTGCATTGCCCATCATGGACTGGACAAAACCCCTGGTTGCAGGAATGAGTGAGAGAATGAATCCGAGAATACTGACGAAGACTGAGGTGAGAATCAGGACAATGAGCATTGTCTTGAACTTCTTCGTCACCTGGACCCTGCCCGAGAAATACAAAAAGCCCATCACCATCACGACAATGGCTGTGACAATAAGTGCAAGCCAGATTGTCTGCGCATACTCTTTTCCGAATGCAGATCCTGCCCATGAGATCACAAAGCCTGTGCTTGCGCAGAAAAGGGCGCCGGTGACCGGGATTGTGATTTTGATGAATGTGGCAAGAATCGGAGACACCACCATCACCAGGAACGCGATAACCAATGCGATTATCTCATTTTTTGTGATGACCTTTGTGATGCTCTCAATCTGAACGACTTCTCCACCCCAGCGGCCTCCCATGATCACATTCAGGAGAACTCCTGCAAGGACCATAAGCATGAAGTAAAGAAGCTTTGTCGAGATACCGGCATATGAGCAGCTGTGCTCTGAATCGGTCTCCTCAATTCTTGAAAGCTTCCTGATGATGGGGTTGGTCCCCATGAGAAAGCCTTTGTTTCTTGTGGTTGAAAGTGTTTCTGCCATAATTATTCTCCTATTACAATCAGTTGGATTATAATGCTATTCAGAGCTTATCTTCAAGAATCACACCCGCTCATATACCAGAGGAATTAAAGTACGTGGACGGACTCTGCCTCGAACACAAGGTGGCAGGTGTCGCCGACGTTGTAGATCTTCTTGTTCTTGGGGTTCTTCTCCTCGAGCTTGACAAGGGTGTTGCCGACCATGACGTGGTAGTTCTGATAGCTTCCCATGAAGCATGAGAGAACGACCTTACAGGGAAGTCCGCCCTCGTCAGCGAGGCTGGCGGCCTCTGGCCTGAGAACCACAGTGTAGGTCTCGCCCTGCTTCATCTTGTCACTGTACTCGACCAGTGTCTTGTTGCCCTCGACCTCAAGCACGGCGTACTTGCCCTCCTTGCCGACCATGGGTCCGCGGAGGAAGTTTGCCTCTCCGATGAAGTCCGCGACGAACTCGTTGACCGGATGATAGTAGATCTCCTGCGGGGTCCCCATCTGGGCCACAACGCCCTTGTCCATGATGATGATCTTGTCGGAGATGGCCATGGCCTCGCTCTGGTCATGGGTGACGTAGATGGCGGTTATTCCGACTTCCTGCTGGATGCGCCTGATCTCGGTGCGCATCTGGACACGAAGCTTGGCGTCGAGGTTTGACAGAGGCTCGTCAAAGAGCAGCACTGACGGCTCAATGACCAGTGCCCTGGCAAGGGCGACACGCTGCTGCTGTCCGCCGGAGAGCTGGTTCGTCATTCTGGCCTCCATGCCCGAGAGCTCCACCAGCTCCAGGATCTTCGTGACTTTCTCCTTGATCACATCCTTGGGGATCTTGCGGAGCTTGAGTCCGTATGCCACATTGTCGAAGATGTTGTAATGAGGCAGAAGCGCGTAGCTCTGGAAGACCATCGCGGTGTCGCGCTTGTTCGGGGTCAGCTCGTTGATCGCCTGATCGCCGAGATAGATCTCACCCTCATCCGGGCTCTCAAAGCCTGCGATCATCCTGAGGGTTGTTGTTTTTCCGCATCCTGAAGGTCCGAGCAGCGTGACAAATGTTCCCGGCTCGATGTTCAGTGATGTGTCCTTGACAGCGTAGAATTCCTTACCCGTCTTCGGGTCCTTGTATATCTTTGAGATGTGTTCCAGACGGACACCTTTCTTTTCCTTGGCCATTAATCAACCTCCTTGATTGCTTTGCTGGTACCGAAGTGCTTGATGATTGTGTTCATCAGCACAACAGCGCCGTAGGTGATGACGATAAGTATGGATGCGAATGCACAGGCAAGACCGTAGGAGCCCTTCTCCGCGAACTCGTTGATCTGGACTGTGATGAGCAGGTAGTTCGGAGTGACCAGAAGGATGATCGCCGATATTGCGGTTATGCTTCTGACAAATGTCGTGACAAGGCCGCTGAGGAAGCTGTCCTTGATCAGCGGCAGCGTGACTGTGGTGAACACCTTCATGCTGTCTGCGCCCATGTCATAAGCGCTCTCCTCAATGGACTTGTCTATCTGCCTAAGCGCGGCAATACCGCTTCTGGTTCCGGTCGGAAGTGACCTGATAACAAAGACAATCACCAGAATCAGGCCGGTGCCGTAGATTCCCTGAAGGATTCCGGAGTGGAAAAGACCTCCGCTGAAACCTCTGATGTATCCGACACCCAAGACGGTTCCGGGTACTGCCATGGCAAGCATTGAGACAGCCTCAATGAAGCCTTTTGCCTTGAATTTCCGCTTGACAACCAGATAAGAGATTATCATTGAGAGCAAGGCGGTGATCGGGGCGGAGATCAGCGACAGGACGAAGGAGTCCTTGAACGCCTTGAAGCCGTGGTACCTCGTGAACACCAGCTTGAACCACTTTAGTGTCAGCGGGAAGAACTTGTAGCCCCATGTCGGGAACATTGCTCCGATCGGGACGCAGATGTACATCATGATGACAAAGAGAGCTCCAAGGCTGCAGATTGCTGTAAGCGGGATGCGCACGCTCTTGTCCTCAATGAGCATCCTGCCTCTTGAGGCCTTTCCTGTGAGTGTGGCCGTGGACTTCTTCTCAAGCACATATTTCTGCAGCATGAACATCGCAAGGGTGATGCACAGAAGCACAACTGCCATGGCGGATGCTCCGGCCTTGTCGTAGGCGCCGGTGATCTGCAGGTAGATTGTGGTTGCGAGAGTATCGTAAGAGCCTCCGATGATCATCGGGTTGGCGAAATCGGCGATTGACTCGATGAATGTGACAAGGAAGGCGTTTCCGATTCCGGGCAGAAGCAGCGGCAGTGTGACGCTGGTGAAGACCTTCATGCGGGAAGCTCCCATGTCACGGGCAGCCTCCTCCAGGGACGGGTCGATGTTCTTCAGAAGTCCCCTGAACATCATGTAGCAGACAGGGAAGAACGTCAGTGACTGTACGACTACAATACCCCAGAATCCGTAGACGCTGTTGTCATAGATTCCGAAAAGATATCTTGTGATTATTCCGGACTTGCCGAAAAGCATTATCACGGAAAGTGAGAGAACAAACGGCGGGGACACGACAGGAAGCATGGAGACAACCTTGAAGAGTCCTCCGGCGAACTTGTTGATCTTCACGTAGATTTCAACATAAGCGAACAGCAGGCCGACTGCCGTTGCGAAGATACCGACCATGAAACCGACCTTCAATGTGTTGGTTATGGCCGTCTTGAATGTCGGTATCTGGAATATCCTCTTGAATACCGAGAATGAGAATCCCCCGTCTCCGACAAAGCTGTCCACAAGAAGGATAGCCAACGGATAGAGGATGAACAATGTAAGGAACGTGATGAGTAGGACTATTGTCGTGACCATTATCGGGTCAGCGAGAAGTTTCTTCCTCTCAAGCCTGGCACCCTGAGCACTTGCCATCTATTCCTCCTTCATAATGTTTTTTAAATGTGAAATACCAAAAAGAGGATGGCGGACAGGCCACCATCCTCGTTTTAGACCGCCCGGTTCCGGGACTTAGATTACTTGGTCTGGAATCTTGTGGTATCGCCTGTTGCAGCACCTGCGTTTGCAAGAGCTGTCATGACATCTGAGATGTACTGCTTTGTGTTGGCTGTTGCATCGTCGAAGTCATAGTCGATGACGTTGCTCGGATCAAGGCCGAACTCGTAGGCGATCTGCGGCTGCTCTGCGTTGTCCAGGACCAGGAACTGGTAGGAACCGTTCTCCTTTGCCAGGTTGACGCAGTTCGGTGAAAGTGCATACTCGATCCAGAGCTTTGCTGCGTTGGCATGCTTTGCGCCCTTGAAGATGGCAGTTGCACCGATCTCACAGGTTGTTCCGCTTGACGGGATGACAAGACCGATGTTGTCATAGCCGTTGTCGACAATCTGATAGATACCGTCGTGCAGGAATCCGATACCGATGACACACTCGCCTGTTCCGACGTTCTTTGAAGGACCGGAACCAGACTTTGTGTAGACCTCGATGTTCTTGTCCAGGTCAACGAGATACTGGACACCGGCGTCATGACCGTACTTCTGGATGACTGTGTTGATGACAAGCTTTGCTGTTCCGGCTGTGTTGTAGTTTGAGAGCCAGATCAGACCCTTGTACTCAGGCTTGAGCAGATCAGGGAAATCCTTTGGCGGCTCAAGGCCGAGTCTCTTGAGGGAGTCTGCGTTGTACATGAATCCCAGGATACCGGTGTAGATACCATACCAGAGGTTGTCCTTGTGCTTGTAGACGCTCTTTGTGATGTGTGATGCGTTCTTTGCATCATATCTCTCAAGAAGTCCCTCTGAAGCGAGCATGTTGTACGGATCTGTCGTGCCGCCGAAGAAGACGTCTGCTGACGGGTTGCCCTTCTCTTCCTCGATCTTGGCCTGGACCTCACCTGTTGAGAGGCGCTGATAAGTTGTCTTGATGCCGAAAAGCTTCTCGAAGTTCGTGCAGACAGCTGCAAGATACTCTTCCTCACATGAGCCGTAGACAACCAGCTCACCCTCTGCCTGTGCGGCTGAGATCAGAGCGGAATCAAAACCCTCTACGGTTGTTCCCTTGGCAGCTTCCTGAGCGCCCTGTGCGAAAACACCAGTCAAAGCCACTACCAGAACGAGCAGCACTACTGTAAGTTTCTTCATATTTCCTCCTCTTGACCCGAAGGTCAGTTTACACAAATACACGCGCGTCACTTTATGTTTTGTGTACGCGCCGTAAAGACAATTATCGCATTGGTTTCATAAGCGGTCAATCGTAAATTAAAGATAATAGTACTGTAAAGAATATGGTTTTACCCGTGATTATCTGCTATCATTGGGGCATGGCTTACGAAGTAACCGCAACACGCAAAAGACCGCAGAGATTCGAGGATCTTGTAGGTCAGGAATTTGTCGTCTCAACACTCAAGAACGCCATTGAGCAGGGCAGGATAGCACATGCCTATCTGTTCAGCGGCCCCAGGGGTGTGGGAAAGACAACCAGCGCCCGCCTTCTGGCAAAGGCGCTCAACTGCGTGCACGGTCCCACGGCAGAGCCCTGCGACGAGTGCGACAACTGCCGCGGCATCGCAAAGGGCAGCAGCCTGGATGTCATTGAGATTGACGGAGCCAGCAACACCGGTGTCAACGATGTCAGGGTGATCAAGGAGGAGGTCATGTTCCCTCCCACCTCATCACGCTACAAGATCTACATCATCGACGAGGTCCACATGCTCAGCCAGAGCGCGTTCAACGCCCTTCTCAAGACAATCGAGGAGCCGCCAGAGTACGTGGTCTTCATCTTTGCCACGACAGAGACACAGAAGGTTCCTGCAACAATCAGAAGCCGCTGCCAGCAGTTCAACTTCCAGCTGATCCCGCTTGAGACAATCAAGGGTCTTCTGGCACAGGCCGCATCCGAGATGGGCATTGAGGCTGAGGACGAGGCCCTGTTCTGGATAGCCAGGGAGGCCACCGGCTCCATGCGTGACGCCTATACCCTCTTTGACCAGGTCGTTGCCTTCTCAAACGGCAAGATCACCCTGGCGCAGATAAGGGAGAAGCTCGGTCTTGTCGGAGTTGACCGCATAAACGCCATAATGCAGGACATTCTGGCCAGAAACCAGAGCGGCTCCCTGGACAAGGTCCACAGTCTCCTTGCAAAGGGTGTGAGCATAGAGCAGATCATCAAGGACTTCACCGACTACTTCCGCTCACTGCTTCTTATCCGCAAGGGCATAAAGAGCGAGAACGTCCTCGGGGAGCAGGTCTCAAGCTTCCCGGCAGATATCCGCGGCGCCTTCAACGAGGAGCAGCTTGAGGCTGCCCTGGACATGTTCCTCAACCTGTACAGGGACATCAGGTACTCCCTGAATCCGAGATTCGAGCTGGAGCTTGCAATCTCAAAGCTCTCAAAGCTCAGATATGTGGCCTCCACAGCCAGCATCATCGAGCAGCTTGCGCGCCTCAAGAACGACCTGATCAACGGGACCATCACCCCGCTGAACCCTGCTCTTGCTGACATGAAGAGCGTTCAGCCCGAGGCAAGGCCCGCAGAGACTGCTACACCTGCTGAACCGGAGCCCGTTTCCCAGCCCATCCAGGATATTGCACCGGAGGTTTCACCGGAACCTGAGGCAGCACCTGCCTCTGAGCCGGATGTGCCGGAGGAGAAACCTGTACAGCCTGCGTCACCTGCCTCTGACCTCTCAATTCTGAAGGACATCCTGCCGCTTGGAACAGTTGACGCACAGAACACAGACGATGGCCTGGTTCTGACATTTGATAAGAAATTCTACTATCAGACTGCATATAGAAACCTTCAGTCAATCAGAGAGACAATACAAACAAGACTCAGAAGCAACGTCAACGTGATCCTTGCGTTCTCTGATAATCCGAACAATGTTGTCTCAGAGGATGCTCCAAGTACGCCTGCCGTACAGCAGGAGAGCCCAAAAGCAGAGGAAAAGCCTGCCGAGGAGCAGGAAGAGGCGACCCAGCCATCCTGCGAGCCCGAGAAACCGGCAATCAGCTCCGGCATGAGCGACGAGCAGAAGAACCTGATCAACGACCTGATACTCTGCTTTGACGGAAGGGAGGAGAACTGATGAATCCTTTTGAGCTTTTCAAGAACATGAATGAGATAAAGAGCCAGGCCGAGGCAATGAAGGCCAAGATCGCCACAATCCGCTGCACAGGCTATGCCGGGGGCAACATGGTGGAAGCTGTGGCCACCGGCAACATGGAGATAGAGAGCATAAAGATCGATCCTGAGTTCGCAAAGCAGGAGAACGCTCAGCTTCTGGAGGTCATGATCACATCAGCCGTGAACACCGCCATCAAGAACGTCAAGGACAGGATTCAGGAGGAGGCTGGGCAGACAATGTCCCAGTACGGACTTGGACTATGACAGCACTTGATAATCTTTCAAAACTTCTGTCACGCCTTCCCGGCGTTGGCCCCAAGAGCGCATCAAGGATCGCGTTCTCTCTGATTAACACATCAAGGGACTACAATGACCTTCTTGCGAAGAGCATCGCCGAGATCAAGGACAAGATCCGTCCCTGCTCCATCTGCGGCTCCTACTCAGAATCCGAGATCTGCCCTGTCTGCTCCGACCCTATGAGGGACAAGACCCAGCTTTGCATAGTTGAGCAGCCTCAGGATGTGATTACAATCCAGTCAAGCGGAGCATACAACGGACTGTTCCATGTACTTGGCGGCGCTATCAACCCGCTGAACGGGGTGGGTCCTGAGAACCTCACCTTCGGCAAGCTGATTGAGAGGATAAACAGCGGGGAGTTCAAGGAGATCATAATCGCCACCAACCCGACAGAGGAAGGTGACACCACTGCCCTTTACATCCGCCACATCCTCAAGGACCGTGAGGGACTGTCTCTGACAAGACTCGCATCAGGCCTTCCGATAGGCGGAGACCTCGAGTATGCGGACCGCACCACACTGATGCGCTCATTCAGAGGAAGAATACAGTTCTGAGATTACCTTATTATTTTATGCCTCTCTCCGAGCAGATGGTCTCATAGGCTTCCTGGATCTCCCTGAAGCGCTTTGTGGCATATTCCTTGAACTCGTCAGCCATACCCTTGGCCGCAACGGTATCGGGATGATATTCCAGAATCAGTTTGCGGTAGGCTTTCTTGATCTCTGCCTCGGTTGCGCTTTCGGGCAGACCAAGCACGGCATAGGCCTTTGAGGCACCGCGCACATTGTACTTTCGGCGGATGCTGTCATGGATTGATGAAGGGATACGGAAGACACGAACCGCATAATCAATCAGGTTTGACTCGTTGGCCGACATGCGCCCGTCCACCATGGCCACACGGTAGAAGATGTCCACCATCATGTTCAGCAACTGGGGACTGCCCTTGAAGTTCTCGTAAAACTGGTCTGCAAGGTCCTCGAATGAGGAATTCTGGGCAAGAGCCTGGTTGAAGATGCCCTGAGCGTAGTCATAGCTCTGGCCCATCAGCCTCAGGTCGTTGACCATGAACTCGTTGATCTTGCGGCGGGCGGCATCGCTCACCTGCCCGTCTGCGGAGGCAAGCTTGGCAAGCATTGAGAAGGCTCCGACAAAGAAGACCATCTGTGATCTGTTGTAGCCTGTGTTGACAAAATAGTAGCGTCCGTCCGAATTGCGGCTGCCTGAGTTTCCGCCCTCTGAATTGCCTTCGGCTGCACTGTCAATCATCATGTGGCCGAACACGGCCCCGGCAATCATGCCGACAGGACCACCGAGGAAGAATCCAAGTGTTCCGCCTAAGAGCTTACCTAACCAGGGCATCAGAGTTTGTCAATGAGCATCGAGCATTTGCCGCTCGGAATCGGAAGAGTCTTTTTCTTCTTCTCGTCGATGATCTCGATTGTGAAGTAGTAAAGCTTCTCGCTCTCAAGCCTGATCTCCCAGCCTCTTGCGTTCTTGTTGCTGAGTATGGTTATCAGGTTGCGCTTGAGCGAGAGTTTCTCAATTCCCATGACCTCAAGGTTCGGAACCGTCCAGTAGACCGTCTTCCTCGGAAGCGAGACGTCAAGGCCTATGATATCCTCAATCATGAGTGTGATGGTGACCAGGCAGGCCTGCGGCAGGA
>JAEEGJ010022333.1_pt1 | contig 13452 bp, 10 predicted proteins | sample 8958761 | NCBI WGS metagenome assembly JAEEGJ01 (sample SAMN16246546, study PRJNA631951) | gut metagenome | biome: gut microbiome; feature: rumen; material: RS-attached | host: Bos | place: Iran: Karaj | collected 2018-10
AAGACCTTCAAGCAGTCTGAGAAAGCTATTGCTGCTCAGGAAGCTCTTATGAAGGCAGCTAAGGAAAGAGCAGCTGCTGCAGCTGCTGCTAAGGCAGCTCAGGCACAGGCACAGGGAAATGCTCCCGCACCTGCTCCGGCAGCACCGGCTACGGCACCTAAGCAGGAAGCACCTGCAGAAAACAAAGAATGACAAAAATAATAACAGTTAAAGGGGCGGTTCAGGGTGTTGGATATCGCCCCTTTATTGCTAAGTGGGCAACTAAATACGGCTTAAAAGGCAACGTGAAGAACATAGGGGCAGCTGTTGAGATACTTATTTCCGGTAAAGAAGCAGATATTGCCTCTTTTGTTTGTCTGCTCAGAAATGAAATGCCACTTGGCGCCTACATTTTGTCTGTAACCGAAAAAGAGGCAGATTCTTCTTTGGAAGTTCCCGATGACTTTTCTATCATCGAGAGTAAAGAGCTTAATCTCTCAGAGGAGATTCCTGTTTTTCTTCCCGATATCGGTATTTGCAGGGACTGTATGGATGAACTTCTCGATAAGAAGAACAGAAGATACGCTCATCCTCTGATAAGCTGTGCTGTTTGCGGACCGAGATTCAGCATAATAAACAGACTCCCTTATGACAGGGAAACAACTACGATGGACAAGTTTGAGATGTGTCCAAAGTGCCTTGATGAATACTCAAATGGCAGAAGATGCTATGCTCAGACCATATCCTGTCACGACTGCGGACCTCAGATGAAGTTTGTGTTTACCGATGATAACGGGAAAATGCAGGAACTTCAAAAAGAAGAGGCGATTGAAAGAGCAGTTGCGGAGCTTAAAAAGGGAAGAATAATCGGACTTAAGGGAGTATCAGGTTATCAGCTTGTATGCATGCCGACGGAAAGTGCAGCACTTGAACTCAGGAAGATCAAGGGCAGGGAGAATAAGCCTTTTGCTGTTATGTTTTCTGATGCAGAAGCTGCATCTAAGGCAGCTCATATAAGCACGCTTGAGAAGGAGCTGTTAGAATCTTCAGAACGGCCCATAGTTCTTTTGACAAAGAAAAAAGACTTTCCCTTCGAGGTTGATAAGGGAAGCAGATATATAGGAGCTTTTCTGCCATCTGCAGGAATACACAGGATTTTATGTGACGAAGTGGGACCTCTTATCGTAAGCAGCGGGAATAAGTCTGACTCTCCGATCATTTTTAAAGATGACCTTTTTGAGAAGACTTTTCTTGGTGAAATCGCCGGAATCCTTTACCATGACAGGGAGATAAACATAGCCCAGGATGATTCCGTAGTATTTACGATAGATAGCAGATCCGGAGAATCAGCCCAGTTTATAAGAAGGGCAAGAGGCTATGCTCCGCTTCCTTTTGTAATAGAAGGAGACAGCTCTTTTGTTCAAAACAAAGAATGTATCCTTGCAACAGGCGGCGATCTGAAAAACACGATATCATTTGCTAAAAAGGACAGAATCCTTACAACGCATTACATTTCAGATCTTAGCAATGATACCTACAGCATGGATTTCTGGAATGGGGTAAAAAGACACTACGAAGAGCTCTTTGAGCTTGAGCCGACAGTGGTGGTAAGTGACCTTCATCCGCTTTATGCATCATCCTATATGGCAGATAAGATGAAGCTTAAACAGCTTAAGCTTCAACATCACTTTGCACATATATATTCCGTAATGGCTGAAAATGGCATAAATGAAGCACTTGGAGCTGCCTTTGACGGAACAGGATACGGACTTGACGGTGCGATATGGGGCGGTGAGTTTATCAGGATAAAAAGTGATGATCCAATCAGAATGGGGCATCTCTCATATGTAAATCTTGTGGGCGGAGATAAGGCTTCCAAAGATGCTGTTCAGACCATGAGCTGTTATATCGGTGAGTGTATAAGCTTGGGACTTCTTGATGATAAGAGAGTTTTAATGGACAGCAAAATTAAGATGATGATGGCAGCCCAGAAGATTGGAGCAGGAAGTTTTAAATCCTCCAGTATGGGAAGGCTTTTTGATGCTGTAGCAGCTCTTTTAGAGATTTGTTCTTACAATACCTATGAGGGTGAGTGTGCAGTTAATCTTGAGAAATATGCCCATAGCTTTGTGGAAGAAGATAATGGAGCTTATCCGGAGTTTGAGTTTAAGAAGGAAAACGAAGGCGACGAGTTAGTCTTTGACCAGATAAGCTTATTTAAAGATATATACATGTGTTATAATACTAAAGCTTATGATACAAAAGCCATAGCATACGGTTTTCATATGGCAATAGTAAAAATGATAAAAGAAGCTTTTGAAGCACTTAGAGGTGAGATAGGAATCGATACTGTCTGCCTATCGGGCGGAGTCTTTAATAACAGGATAATCCTTGGTAAGTCACAAGAGGCTCTAAGTGATCTTGGCTTTAAAGTGTATTGGAATAAAAAAGTGCCTCTGGGCGACGGAGGTATATCCCTTGGTCAGGCGTATTACGCAATGCTCAAGGGAACAGATAAATAGGAGTATTATATGTGCGTAGCATTACCCGGAAAAGTAATTAAGATGGACGGAACTAAAGCCACTGTGGACTTTAGCGGTAATATTGTAACTGCCGAGGCCGGACTTGTTGATGTCAAGGTTGGTGACAGAGTCCTTGTTCACGCAGGCTGTATCATTCAGACTATGGATGATTCCATGGCGGATGAGCTTGAAGAGATGTTTAAAGAAATCGAGGATATAGGCGTTGGCGGCTGATAACATGTTACAAAGAGTAATTGAAGAGCTAAAGAACTACGACGGCGAAGAAGTAAGGATCATGGAAGTCTGTGGAACGCATACTGCTGCAATTTCCGAAAACGGTATTCCTTCCATGTTATCACCCAAGATCAAGCTAATATCAGGCCCGGGATGTCCTGTGTGCGTTACGGTAACAGCAGTGATAGACAGGCTTGTAGAGCTTTCTCTTTCTGAGAACACCTGTGTGCTCACTTTCGGAGACCTCATCAGGGTTAAGGGCAGTAAGATGTCACTATCCGATGCCAAGGCAGAGGGGGCAAACGTAAGGATGCTCTATTCACCTATGGATTCGATTTCCATTGCCAAAGAGAATCCTGCAGTCAATTATGTCTTTGCAGCTATAGGATTTGAAACAACGACTCCCGTTTACGGAAGAGTCATTGAGAAGGCAATAGAAGAACATATCACTAATCTCAAGCTCTTAACATCTCTTAAGACAATGCCTCAGGTAATCCGATGGGTTGTCAGAAACGGAGGAGGTATTGATGGCTTCATAGCTCCCGGACACGTGGCAGCTGTTACAGGCGAAGAGGTATTTAAGGATCTGTCAAAAGAGCTTGGAATTCCCTTTGTGGTATCGGGCTTTGAGGGAGAACAGCTCCTTCTTACCATTTATGCCCTGGTAAAAATGAAGGGAAAAGGCGGCTTTAAGAATCTTTACAAACAGGTAGTTACCCCAAATGGCAATGAAATGGCCAAATCCTGCGTTAATAAATATTTTGAAGAGTCTGATTCATCCTGGCGTGGAATGGGCAAAATTGAAGGCTCAGGAATGATTTTGAGGCAGGAGTACAAAAATTTTGATGCCGGAAGCTTTGGCCTTGATGAAGATCACATGCCACCGGGATGTTCTTGCGAGAAGGTTCTTGTAGGCAAGATAACACCAAATCAGTGTCCTTTATTCGGAAAGAGCTGTACGCCTGACAATGCTCACGGCGCATGCATGGTTTCCACAGAAGGAAGCTGCTATAACTACTATATTTCAGGGAGACGTTAACTTGAAGATAACAATGGCTCACGGAAGTGGCGGAGAGTCCACTTCAAAACTTATATCAGAAGTATTTGCGAAGCATTTTAATAATGAGTATCTGTCCAAACTCGAGGACTCAGCTGTAGTTCCCGGAGCAGGTAAACTTGCTGTAACAACAGACTCTTTCGTTGTTACCCCTCTTGAATTTCCGGGTGGAGACATCGGAAGGCTCTGTGTTTGCGGAACTGTCAATGACCTTCTTATGAGCGGAGCAGTTCCCAAGTATATCACCTGCGGATGCATTCTCGAGGAGGGGCTTGATATAGACCTTCTTGACAGAGTTATAGCATCAATGGCTGAAACTGCCAGGGAGGCCGGCGTTGTCGTTGTCACGGGAGATACCAAGGTAATAGAGAACAGAGGCGGGGAAGGCGGACTTATCATCAACACTTCTGGAGTTGGTTTTATACCTGATGATCTTGATGTACCCGGACCTTTTAAGCTTCAGGATAATGATAAGATCATAATTTCCGGCAACCTTGGCGATCATCACGCAGCCATTCTCGGAAAACGTATGGGTATTGAATCTAATATTGAGTCAGACAATGCACCACTAACTGAGATGGTTGGTAAACTCTTAAGCGAAGGCGTAAGAGTTCATGCCATGAGGGATGTGACAAGAGGAGGCCTTGGAACTGTGCTTAATGAGTTTGCTTCAGCTTCTGAGTGCAGCATAGAGCTTGTAGAGACAGACCTTCCCGTATCACCGGCAGTTAAGGACTTTTGCGGAATACTTGGCCTTGACCCTATATACATGGGCAATGAGGGCAAAATGGTATTGTCTGTCCATGAGGAGGATGCGGAGAAAGCTCTTTTACTCATAAAGCAGTCTCGTTACGGTGAAAATGCAAAGGTAATCGGATCAGTAAAAAAAGCCGATATAAATAGTGGTGACATCGGAGTCTTTGTCAGGACAAAAATAGGCGGAAAGCGCGTGGTTGGGCCTATGTACGGGGAAGGACTTCCAAGAATCTGCTAGATGTGGTATTATACAATTCATAAGATTTTTAGTGGTTTTTTGTTTTGTACTAATTAAAGATCAGGGTAAAATATGGAATTTAAGAGAATAAATAAAGATACAGTAACATGCATCATCACTGAAGATGATATGTTTGAACAGGGAATAAAGCTTGAGGATCTCTTCGAGAAGAAGAAAGAGGCCATGGACTTTTTACATGAAGTCATGAAGAAGGCAGAGGAAGAAGTTGATTATAAGCCTACAGGCGCATTCATGCCGATGCAGATAACGGTTCTTCCGGATCATTCAATTTCCCTTACACTTTCAGAAAATGCTTCGGCATCCTTTAGTGAGATACTTAAAAACCTCACCGAGAAGGCCGGAATACAGATTCCCAAGAACGTCCTTGAGGATATCGGGGACAGTGCTTCTGAGGATCGCATAAACAGGCTTAATGAGTATCTTAAGAGTCTTAAGCAGCTCACCAATTCAGTCAAGGATATGATGAGCGAAGATAGCGATGCGAAAGATGGTAAGAAACTTACCGTAAACGGCAATGCTACCGTAGAGAGCGCCAAGGAAAAGGCTGACAAGATTTCAACACCTGCAGGCAGGAAAAGAGAGCTTTCCGATGAGGACAAGAATCAAAGAAGGCTCAAATTCCACGAGTACATCTTTGAATTTGATGATCTTAACACAGTTATCAAATTCTGCAAGAAGGCACCAAAGGGGCTGAGAATTTCCAGCAGCTTGTACAAGAACTCTGTAAACGGCAAATATTATCTTGATCTCTTAAGACAGGGTGAAGAGGCCAAGGTATTTGCATCACTGTTTACAATGGCATACGAATTTGGACATTTTCAAGCTAGTAACCTTAATGTAATTGCACACATAAAAGAGAATTACGATTGCATCATCAAATGTAATGCAATTGGTGAAATGGCATCACTTGATATGTGACGAAGATCATAGAGGAACGGCAAAGAAAAATGCCGTTCCTTTTTTATTTGTAGGGCAGATGATCCATGAGACTTAACAAGTACATTTCTTCCTGCGGAGTTTGCTCCAGAAGAGAAGCTGACAAGTTAATAGCTGAGGGAAGGATCACGGTCAATGGAGAGCTTCCCTCGCCGGGACAGGATGTATCTGAGACGGATACAGTCTGTCTTGATGGAAAAGAGATAGAGGCCAAAGAGAAGCACAATTACCTTGCCTACTATAAACCTGTGGGAGTTGTATGCACCACCAGGGATTCCCATGCGGAGAAGACTGTCATTGATGATCTTGGTTTTTCAGACAGAGTTACTTATGCCGGAAGACTTGATAAGGAAAGCGAAGGGCTTCTAATCATGACTGACGACGGAGACCTTATCCAGGCTATGATGAAGGGCTCCAACAAGCATGAAAAAGAGTATGAGGTTACCGTTAACAAGGATATAAATGGCGACTTTTTAAAGAAAATGTCTCTTGGAGTATATTTGAAAGACCTGGACAGGACCACAAGGCCATGCACAGTTAAACGGACCGGAACAAGGTCTTTTAACATAATACTGACACAGGGGCTTAACAGGCAGATAAGGCGAATGTGCCACGAACTGGGCTTTGAAGTTGTGAGCCTAAAGAGAATTCGCGTAATGTGCGTTGAACTTAAGAACCACAACCTTAAGGCCGGGGAATACGAGAGCCTTACGGATGAAGAAGTGGCAAAATTATACAGAGATACGAAATTGGGGGAGAAAAATGGCAACAGAAGAGATAAAAAGGGAGTATGAGGAGCTTGTAAAAACCATAAAGCACCATATGGACCTCTACTATAATCAGGATACACCTGAGATTTCAGACTATGAGTACGATCAGCTCATGCAAAGGCTTAAGGCCATAGAAAGAGAGAATCCGGAGCTCGTTACAAAGGATTCTCCCAGTCAGATCATCGGCGGAACAGCTAAGAGAGAAGCCGGTGTCAAGATAACTCACAACGTTCCAATGCTATCAATTGAAGATGTTTTTAATACTGAGGATGTTGCAGCTTTTGTAAACAAGGTGCATGGAAGGCACCCCGGAGCTGTTTTTTCCGTTGAGCAGAAGATTGACGGTCTTAGTATGTCGCTGCGCTATAACAGGGATGATAGTGATGGTAAGCTTCACCTTTCTATGGCTGAGACCAGAGGTGACGGTCTTATAGGAGAGGATGTCACAGCCAATGCCCTTGTAATCCCTGATGTGAAAAAGACACTGGACCTTCCCTATGAGTATCTGGAACTCAGGGGAGAAGTATATATGTCCCACGATAATTTTGAGGCCTTTAACGAGGAGCAGGAAAAAGCAGGTAAAAAGCTGGCTGCAAATCCAAGAAACCTCGCTGCAGGAACTCTTCGTCAGCTTGACCCGGAAGTTACAAGAAGCCGTGGCCTTAAGATGTTCGTATTTAACGTACAGGACGGTCCGGAAGAGATAAAAGCCTCTCACGTCAAAGGCATGGAAATCCTTGAAAAGGCCGGCGTAAGATGCGTCTTCCACAAGGCCTGTGAGACTGCAGAAGAAGTAATAGATGCAATAAATATCATCGGAGAGATGAGAAATGATCTGGATTTCGACCTCGACGGAGCGGTAGTCAAGGTGGATAACACAGCCTGGAGAGATGATTTCCCTGCAGGTTCCAAGTATTCAAGCGGACACATTGCATATAAGTATCCTCCTGAAGAGAGAGTTATTGAGATGGATGAGATACTGGTTGATGTCGGAAGAACAGGTAAGCTCACATTTACCGGAAGCTTTCACGACGCCGAGACAGGTAAGCCTGCAAGGCTCTGCGGAACCAGTGTATCAAGGGCGACTCTCCATAATCAGGACTACATCACAGATATGAAGATCGGTATTGGCGGTCATTACAAGCTCTTTAAGAGCGGAGAGATCATTCCGAAGCTTAATGGCTGTGTCAAGGAGCCTTCAGTAGTATTTGAGGCACCTAAGACCTGCCCTGTATGCGGAAGCCATCTTGTAAGAGAAGAAGATACAGCAGATATCAGATGTATCAATCCCAACTGCCCGGCGCAGGTTACCAGAACCATTGCATACTTTGTATCAAGAGATGCAATGAACATCATGGGACTTGGAGATACACTTATAGATGCTCTTGTAAGTGAAGGATATCTTAAGAGCTACGCTGATATTTATCATTTAAGAGACCACAGGGACGAGCTCATTGAAAAGGGACTTATCGGAAAAGAGAAGAACACGGATAAGCTCCTTGCAGAGATTGAAAAATCAAAAGAAAATGATCCCGTAAGGCTCCTTACCGGACTTGCCATCAGAAATGTCGGCAAATCCACTGCCAGAGAGATTATGAAGCACTTTGATGATCTCTCAGACCTTGAGAGAGTTACTGTAGACGGTTTTATGAGTCTTCCTGATATCGGTCAGACAACAGCCCAGGATCTGTATGAATTCTTCCATGATGAGAAGAATACGGCTATAATTGAGGAAATGAAGAGCCTTGGCCTTAATATGAAGGCGATAAAAGACGCTGATGCTTCCGACAAGCTTGCAGGAATGACCATCGTTGTCACAGGTACACTTCCTACTCTTGGCAGAAAGGAAGCGGAAGAGCTCATAGTCAAGAACGGCGGAAAGGCATCCGGAAGCGTTTCAAAGAAAACTTCTCTTGTGCTTGCCGGAGAAGCAGCCGGAAGTAAGCTTACCAAGGCAAATGAGCTTGGAATAAAGGTCATAGATGAAGCTGAGTTTCTTAATATGCTAAAATAAAAGCTATTATTACATCAAGGAGATAAGCAAGATGCCAATCAAAGTAAAAAATGATCTACCTGTAAGAGACATACTCGAAAAGGAGAATATATTCGTAGTTGATGAGAACAGGGCTATGCACCAGGATATCAGATCTCTCCAGATATGTATCCTCAATCTGATGCCACTTAAGGAAGATACAGAGCTTCAGCTCCTTAGGTCCCTGTCTAATACTCCTCTTCAGATTGATGTATCCTTCATGCAGATGAGCTCACATCACTCAACAAATACATCACCCAACCATCTGGACAGGTTTTATCATACCTTTGATGAGCTTAAGGAAAACACATACGATGGTCTTATTATCACCGGAGCGCCTGTAGAACAGATGAAGTTTGAAGAAGTTGATTACTGGGACGAGCTCTGCAGAGTTTTTGAGTGGTCCAAGGTAAATGTAACCAGCACCTTCCACATCTGCTGGGGAGCTCAGGCAGGAATTTACTATCACTACGGAATTGATAAAGAGCCTTTACCTGAAAAGAGATTCGGAGTGTACCAGCACAGAGTAATGAACCGCAAGGTACCGCTTGTAAGAGGCTTTGATGATGTCTTTTACATGCCTCATTCAAGACATACCGAGACACCGGCTGATAAGATCCATGCCTGTGACGACCTGGTTGTTCTTGCAGAATCTCCTGTTGCAGGAGTATTCCTTTGCATGAACAAGGCAGGAAGCCAGATATTTGCAATGGGCCATGCAGAGTATGACAGACTTACTCTCGATTCCGAGTATAAGAGAGACTTATCAAAGGGGCTTCCGATCCAGCCTCCTGTTAATTATTATCCGGATAACAATCCTGATAATAAGCCTGATCTTGTATGGAGAGGCCATGCCAATAACCTTTACACCAACTGGCTCAACTACTATGTATATCAGAACACTCCATACAAATGGGGACAGATCCTTGATGAGGAAAAGAGGTCCCTTGCTAAGCACGGTCTTACACAGAAGATAAACAAATAAGGAGAACTACGATGGCTGCTTCAAAAAAGCTCCGAAACATATATACACAGTTTCCGGAAGGAAAACACAAGGTACTTACTCTTTCCTATGATGACGGTAAGATCCCGGATAAAAGACTTCTGGATATCTTAAATGAACACGGTATAAGAGGCACTTTTAATCTCAACTCAGGGCTTGAAAAGAATAAATTCAAAAATGCCTATGATGAGAGAATCCCCTGCGATGAATACAAAAAGCTCTACAAAGGACATGAAGTTGCCTGCCATACAGTGACGCATCCGACAATTGCAAGATCGCCAAAAGAGCAGATGGTTCTTCAGGTCATCGAGGACAGAAGAGCTTTAGAGAAGATTATGGGCTACACGGTAAGAGGTCTTGCTTATCCAAACGGCTCTGTTGATGACAATGTGGTAAATGCCCTTAAGGCATGTGGTATAAGATACGGAAGAACGGTAACTTCAACACACGGTTTTGGAATGCCTGAAGATTTTCTCAGGTGGAATCCTACCTGTCATCATGCCGACAGTTCACTGGAAGATCTTTGCAAAGAGTTCATCAAGAATCATAAAACCCAGTATCAGTATATGTTTTATCTCTGGGGACACAGTTACGAATTTGAGAGAGATGATAATTGGAAGATTATCGAAAAGTTTTCTAAAAAAATAGAAAACAAATCGGATATATGGTATGCAACCAACATTGAGATTGTAGATTATCTTGATGCTGCAAGTCGCGTAGAAGTCGCTGTTGACGGGACTTTTGCGTATAATCCGAGTGCAAAAAGTGTCTGGATCGAAGTGGATAAAAAGTCTGTTGAGCTTAAGGGAGGAAAGACCACGGAGTTGTAATTTGTATTTAAATAAGTTAAAATAAATATGTTAAGTCGATAATTTTTCTTCAAGGAGAATGCTTATGCCTCTAAATCTTGAAAACGAAGATGCAAACGTAAATTCTACGGATCTTAAGAAAAAACCTACCAAAAAGACCAAGGAAATGCTTGAGGAGAATACAAGACAGATCGAGGAACTGACAGCATCTCAGTCAGAACTTGATTCAGAACTTGCTGCCCTTGAAAAAGAGGAGCAGGCTCTTGGCGAGAAATCAGCCCTTAAGATGAAGGTTAATCACAAGAAGTTCGGCGAGGGTGTGATCACCAAGCAGGATGGTAAGTATATTGAGGTTAAGTTTGCAGACGTTGTTAAGAAATTCGTCCTCCCGGGATGTATTGCTAACAAGTTCCTTGAAGTTGAGGATGAGTCGATCCTTGATTATTATCAGAAATGTAACGACATCCATGAAAAGAAGATGTCCACAGAGCTGAAGATCAAGTCTGCAACCTATGCAATTCAGAGGCATGAGGATGCAATCGAGAGATTAAAAGCAAAACTTAAATAAATACGTAAATTAAAATGCCACGGCGTTTGCCGTGGCATTATTTTTTGTCTTAGTATCAAACTACTTTCTTGTGCTCTTCCTGAACTTTCTTCTGTGCAGTTGAGAGCATAAGCTTAATTCTGTTAAGCTGGTTAACCTCTGATGCTCCCGGATCGTAGTCGATGGCAACAATATTGCAGCCGGGATACATATGGCGCATCTGTTTGATAACACCCTTACCAACAACGTGGTTTGGAAGGCATCCAAAAGGCTGTGTGCAGACAATATTGGTTGCACCTTCATGTATAAGTTCTACCATTTCTCCTGTAAGGAACCAACCTTCACCGGTCTGGTTACCGATGGATACGATAGGCTCTGCATACTTAACAAGTTCATAGATGCTTGTGGGTGGATCAAAATGTACGCTCTTTTTAAATGCCTTTGTAGCACCGACTCTGAGCTTTTCAATAAGCCAGATAGCGCCTCGCATAACAAGAGCAGTCTTCTTGGATGTTCCAAGCTCTTTTGCCTTGTAGATCTGATTGTAGAAGCAGTAGAGCATAAAGTCGATAAGGTCAGGAACAACGGCTTCGGCACCTTCTGACTCAAGGAGTTCAACAAGGTGGTTGTTGGCTGCAGGAGCAAACTTAACAAGGATCTCGCCGACTACACCAACTCTTGGTTTAACTTCATCTGTAAGTTCTATCTTATCGAAGTCTTCAACGATCTCACGACAGATCTTCTGGAACTTTGTATAGCTCATATGCTTGGAAGTTACGAAGTCAATCGCAACCTTTTTCCACTTCTCATGGCAGGCATTTACTGATCCCTTGACCTTCTCGTAAGGGCGCATACGATAAACGCATCTCATGAATACATCGCCGAATATAGCGCCGTAAGCGGCTCTCTGAAGCATCTCGGCATTGATGTGGAAGCCCGGATTAGCCTCTAACTTGGAGAGGTTAAGAGAAACTACAGGAATCTGCTCCATGCCGGCTTTCTTAAGAGCTCTTCTGATAAAGCCAACGTAATTGGTAGCTCTGCATCCGCCACCGGTCTGAGACATGATGACAGCAGTTCTGTTAAGGTCGTATTTACCTGAATGAAGTTCATCCATGATCTGACCTACAACCCAAAGTGAAGGGTAGCAGGCATCGTTATTAACATATTTAAGACCCATATCGATCGCATGCCTGTTGTCGTTCTGCATTACGACAAAGTTATAACCGCAGGCTGCAAATGCAGGCTCTAGGATATCAAAGTGAATAGGTGACATCTGAGGGCAGAGAAGAGTGTAATTCTTTCTCATTTCCTCTGTGAAGAGCACTCTGTTATTGGCTGTTGATCTGATGGTCCTCTTCTGGTTTTTCTGCTTTCTTACACGGATGGCTGCAAGGAGTGAACGAACACGGATCCTTGCGCTTCCGAGGCTGTTTACCTCGTCAATCTTAAGGCAGGTGTAGATCTTATCTGATCCGGAGAGGATATCGTTTACCTGATCTGTTGTAACAGCATCAAGTCCGCATCCGAAGGAGTTGAGCTGTATAAGATCAAGGTCGTCGCGCTCTCTGACGAAGCTTGCTGCTGCATAGAGTCTTGAGTGGTACATCCACTGATCTGATACGATAAGAGGTCTCTCGGGCTTACCAAGGTGAGATACACTATCCTCGGTAAGTACAGCAACGCCGTAAGAGCAGATCATATCCGGAATACCATGGTTGATCTCGGGGTCGATATGATAAGGACGACCGGCAAGAACAATACCGTGTCTGTTATTTTCTTCCATCCATTTAAGGGTCTCTTCACCCTTGATCTGGATGTCTTTTCTTGCGATGGCCATTTCTTCCCATCCGTCTTTGGCGGCATTTATAACCTGCTCGGCGGGGATTTCCTTAAACTCTTTTACAAGAGCATCGGTTACGGTCTCGATATTTGTAAAGGCCATGAATGGGTTTCTGAGCTTGATCTTACCGCCTGTGATGGCCTCGACGTTATTCTTAATGTTCTCTGAATACGATGTAACAATAGGGCAGTTATAATGGTTGGTTGCACCCTCTACTTCTTCACGCTCATAGAAAAGACCGGGGTAGAAGATGAAGTCAACATTCTGCCTGATAAGCCATTCCACATGTCCGTGTGAGATCTTGGCAGGATAGCATTCTGACTCACTTGGGATTGACTCAATACCAAGCTCATAGATCTGATGAGTTGATCTGGGTGAGAGAACAACTCTGAATCCAAGCTTTGTAAAGAAAGTGAACCAGAATGGATAGTTTTCATAGAAGTTAAGTACTCTTGGAATACCAACAGTTCCTCTTGTTGCCTTATCTGCTTCAAGAGGCTCATAGCCAAAGAGTCTCTTATACTTGTAGTCAAAGAGGTTAGGAATACCCTCGGCGTTCTTGACCTTACCGATTCCTCTTTCACATCTGTTACCTGATATGTGCTGACGACCGCCTGTGAACTTGTTGATGGTAAGTCTGCAGTGGTTTGTGCAACCCTGGCAGGTAGTCATGCTTGTTGAATACTGAAGGCTGTTGATCTGGTC
>JAEEGJ010022337.1_pt1 | contig 13451 bp, 11 predicted proteins | sample 8958761 | NCBI WGS metagenome assembly JAEEGJ01 (sample SAMN16246546, study PRJNA631951) | gut metagenome | biome: gut microbiome; feature: rumen; material: RS-attached | host: Bos | place: Iran: Karaj | collected 2018-10
GTACGAGTGGGGCTGCATGCTCTACGCGCGCTTCATCTTCCCGGGCGACAAGGTCCCGCCGAACGAGCGCGAGGCGGCGGCGCTCTACAACGCCGTCTGGGATAAGGCCATCCGCGCCGCGATCGCCAACGGCGGCGTGATCAACGAGCACCACGGCGTCGGCCTCAAGCTCGGCCGCTACGTCAAGGACCTCTACGGCTCCGCCATGCCCGTTCTCGAAGGCATCAAGAAGCAGCTCGACCCGAACGGCATCATGAATCCAGGAAAGCTGGGCTTGCCTGGATTCTAAGTGGCCGCCCTCGGCGGCCATAAGTGCGGCTACGCCGCATAAGTGGCCGCTGCGCCGCATAAGTGGCCTGCGGCCATAAGTGCGCTGTGCGGCCCGAGTGGCCAACCGGACTTAAAAAACCATGAACGACTCATCCAAACTGCTACGGGAAAAAAGCTTCGCGTTAGCGTTGCGGATAGTGAAACTTGTCCATATTCTCGAAAAGGAGAGTCGCGACTGGGCGCTGATCAACCAGCTGCTAAAGAGTGGCACCAGCATAGGTGCCAACATCCGTGAAGCCCGCTTCGCACAATCTAATTCCGATTTCATTTCCAAACTCAGCATTTCGCTGAAGGAAGGTGAAGAAACCGCCTACTGGCTAGAATTGCTCTATGCCGCAGGCATCATTTCGAAGGTGGATTTCGATGCACTGTCCCAGGAGTTGGACTGGCTCATCGGAACCCTTGTCAATGTCGTAAAGGCCTGCAAGAACAAACAGACCTGACCATAACTTAGGCGCGTTGCGCCACTTAGGTTGCGCCAGCACCCACTTAGGCATGAAATGCCACTTAGGTTGCGGAGCAACCACTTAGGCGCGAAGCGCCACTAACAGAGGAAGAACAATGCATACAGAAGCCTATAATGATGCCATTATGAACTGCCGGTTCTGCTTCATGTGCCGGCACCTTTCGGCAATCGGCAATGTCCGCCACACCGAGGTCGACACGCCCCGCGTCCGCGCGGCGATGCTCTTCGGGCTTGGAACGGGCACAAACTCGTTCGACGACGCCGACTTCGTCGACGCCCTCTACAGGCAGGACCTTTCGGCCTGCTGCGTCCGCCACTGCGTGAACCACTACGACGAGAACGGTCTCGCCCTTGCGGCCCGCGCCGACGTCGTCGAAGCTGGCAAGGCGCCCGAGGCCGTCAAGGCCCTCGCCGCAGACCTCGCCGCCACCTCGGCGTGGAAGATTACCGGCCCCTCCTCCGCAAAGGCTGCGGAGGGCAAGAATGGCGACCTCGCCTGGTTCATCGACGCCACGACTGCCTCGGACAAGGCGGCCGTCGCCGCAGCGAAGAAACTCTTCGCCGCAGCGAAGGCCGCGCCTGCGACAATCACGGGCGGCTGCATCGGCAAGGCGCTCAAGGTTCTCGGCTATCTGCCAGAGGCCAAGGCCGCCGCAGAGAAGTTCGCCGACTTTCTCAAAAAGGCCGGCGTCAAGACGCTCGTCGTCTCCAACCCCGCAGCCTACGACGCGCTCACGAAGGACTACGCCGACTTCGGCGTGAAGCTCCCGTGCAAGGTGCTTCACCTCTCGCAGTTCGTCCTGCAGGCCAAGGTCAAGTTCGCCAAGAAGCCCGCCGCGCCGGTCTACCCGCTCGCCGACGACTTCCTGCGCAACTACGACGACCTCGACGCCCCCGAAAAGCTTCTCAAGGCGCTCAAGGCCGAGACGAAGCCCTTCGGCACGAACGACGAGGAAAGCTACTGCTGCGGCGAGGGCGCCGTAGTGCTGGACAAACTCCATCCCGAACTCGTGACGGCGCTCGCCGAATATGTCGCCGCCCGCGCGGACAACCCGAAGACCGACGTCATCGTCGTCGCCTCCGCCTACGTCAAGCGCGCCCTCGGCAAGGCCGGTCTCAAGGCAATCACGCTCGAAGAACTTACCGCCTCCTGCCTGTAGGGAAGGCCAGATTCGCCATGGACGCCTCGACGCACACTCCAGACGCGCGCAAGGCCGATGAAAGCAGGACTCCGTTCCGCTGGACGGGGTTCATGCTTGACGAAGGCCGGCACTTCTTCGGCAAGGAGACGGTTCTGGCCTATCTCGACCGTCTGGCCGCGCTCGGTTTCGACACCTTCCACTGGCACCTCACGGAGGACCAGGGATGGCGCCTCGACCTGCCCGGCATGCCTGAGCTCGCGCGCTGCGGCTCCGTGCGGCCCTCCTCGCCGCTTCCCGGTGAGGACACCTCCTCCGACGGCACGCCCTACGGCCCCTTCTTCTACACGCCCGACGACGTGCGGGAGGTCGTCGACTACGCCTCGGCGCGCGCCATCCGCGTCGTTCCGGAAATCGACCTTCCCGGTCACACGCGCGCGCTGCTCGCGGCGCATCCGGAGTTCACGTGCGTCGGGGCGACGCCCCCGCGCCACCCCTGGAACGCCTACGGCGTGTGCGAGGATGTCCTCTGCGCCGGCAACGACACGGCGCTCGCCTTCTGCGAGCGAATCCTCGACGCCGTCTGCGACCTCTTCCCTTCGGAATTCATCCACATCGGGGGCGACGAATGCCCGCGGAAGCATTGGAAGGCCTGTCCCCTGTGCCAGGCGCGCATCCGCGCGGAGGGGCTGACCGACGAAGCCGCGCTGCAGGGCTGGGTGACGCGCCGCCTCGTCGCACATCTCGCGCGCCGCGGACGACGCGCCGTCGGCTGGAGCGAAATCCTCACGGGCGGCGATTTGCCGTCCTCGACGGTCATCCAGCTCTGGCATGGCGACATTGCCGCCGATGCGGCCGCCGCCGTGCAAAAGGGACACGACATCATCCTGTCGCCGCTGCACGACACATACCTCTCCATTCCGGAGGGACTCCCCAACGACCCGTACCGCTATCGCGCCTGGGTGATGGAGTCCGGCATGGTTCTGCCATCCGCGCGCCTCCGCGCCTTCGACCCGCTTTCATTCGTGCCCCCTGCCTACGCTGACAAAGTCCTCGGCGGCGAATGCTGCGCCTGGACCGAGTGCATCCACGACCGCGCCGAACTCGACTACAAGGTCTGGAACCGTCTCGCCGCCTTCGCCGAAGGGATGCGGGCTGGACTTCGTTCATGACAATAGCCTTGTCATTTATCGGAAATTGCCGGACATAGACGCCAAGTCGCCAAGCCTGTTTTCAGGCAGACTTCTATCAGGCATCGGTTCGGCCTTGTTGGTTTGCGCATAGTATTCCTTAATGCGCTTGTCGAATTCTGCGCTTTTCGCCCCTGTTATCAGACTCAGTTCCTTGAGGCGGATGTTGAAGGCCTCTGCCGAAACGCGGAATCTATCCTTCAGGCGCAGCAGGAGCTCGTATGTCCAGTCACCAGGCTTCACGCGCAGGCTGTAGACGGCGGTTCTCACGGCCGAGGCTGGCATGAGAAAGGTCGCGGCAAAGTGATGTGCGAAGCGTCTGCTCCTGTCCGAGCTGGTGAATGTTTCAAACTGCTTTGAGGCAAAAACGAAGATTCGCCCGATTTCGGTCAGGAAAGCAAACTCCTTGCGCCAGGGTTTGTCGTCCAGCGCCTTTGTCAAAACGACGGTGAAGTCCTTTCTTCGCGGGGAGTAGAAAGTGGCCGCCGGCTGCGTGTCCGTGAGAGCGGCGTCTTCCAGTATTCGGATGCCGTGATTCTCGAAAAGCGCGAAGACATTGCGGACAATGGCGGAGCCGATGTCGAGATGCGCCCGGAGAAAGTGGGCCAGTTGCTCCGCCCCGCCCTCGGTCAGCGCGATAGGGAAGGCGAGGGGGAGGGAGGTCGGCACATCTGTCTGCTGCTTCGCCTCCGCTGCGGCGGCCGACACTATGGCTTTCGCGAAACGGGCAGCGTCCTTATCCGGCAATTTACCATCGCGTTCCGCCGGGCGCATGATTGGCAGTTCATCGAAAAGGCCCGTGCGCAGGCGTGTGGCGGTGCGTCTTGAGGCCGCCGTTTCCGTTCTGGCAGGAATCGATTCCCGAAGCAAATCGGCCGTTGTCACGGAGAGGGCCGAGGCTATTCTTGCGACAGTCCTGATTGAAGGGCTGTTGCGATCGTTCTCGATTGACCAAAGCTGAGGAACCTCCATGCCGGCGGAGGCAGCCAGCTGCTTCTGCAGCAATCCTTTCGCCTTCCGCAACTCGCGTATGCGTCTTCCAATTCCAGTCTCACCATCAAGATTCTCCATGCGATTACCTCATGTAACCATTATACTAAAAAATTCCCAACGTAATATATAAATTCGCATATTGACATAGATTTATAAATTCATATAAAAATATTTATATCTGAATTCTTGACAACATTTTTTGAATTTGTGATAATATTATCATCATAGGAAGGCGAAGATGCCTTCTACCGACTTGCTCCTCAGTGAAGAAAGCAAATTCGATGTCTACTGTCTTTGCGCATAGCAACGGATCCGCTCCAGCCAATTGGCAGCCCCTCTCCGTGCATTCGGGGAACGTGGCCCGGCTTGCCGCAACCTTTGCCGCACCATTCTGCTCATCGCCGCATGGTAAGCTGGAGGGCGAAGTGCATGATTTGGGGAAAGCGAGGAGCTCCTTCCAATCCTATCTGCGCCGTTGCAACGGCGTCGAGGATGACGAGCCGGACTTTGGCGACCATGCACACTCCGGCGCGGGGGCGTGTTGGCTGGCCCTGCATGGCGGTGGTATTGGCAAAGCCCTGGCCTACTGTGTAGCCGGCCATCATGCGGGGCTTCCCGACTGGTCCGGCGGAGACACGCCAAATGGCGCGTTGGCAATCCGACTCAAGGAAGATGCCGCCGTCCTGTTGGAACCGCCCGTTCGCGAGTGGATAGCGTCCCATGAAGTCGGCTGGCTCCGCGAACGGCTGACAAAGCCTTTGCAGTTCAGCCGTGATGACAGTTCCCTGCCGTTCTGGATCCGAATGATGTACTCGTGTCTTGTCGATGCCGACTTTCTCGACACCGAGGCCTTCATGGATCCGGCACAAAGCGCAAAACGCTCCTTCGGGCAACCCTTGTCCGCTCTCGCCAATGCGTTCTTCGCGTATTTGGACGAAAAGCAGCGAACCGCCACCGACACAGACGTCAACCGCATCCGTGCAGGCATTCGCGCCGCCTGCGAACAAGCGGCGGAATTGCCGCCCGGCCTCTTTTCGCTGACTGTTCCGACGGGCGGGGGAAAGACTCTTTCGGGAACGGCGTTTGCGTTCAGACATGCCTTGCGCCATGGTCTGAAGCGCATCATCTACGTGATTCCCTACACGTCCATCATCGAGCAAACGGCAGATGTTCTTCGCGGCATTCTCGGACCGGACAATGTGCTGGAGCACCATTCGAACTTCGATCCCGACAAGGAAACGCGACAGTCACGCCTCGCCTCAGAGAACTGGGACGCGCCGGTCATCGTCACGACGTCCGTCCAGTTCTTCGAGTCCCTGTACGCCTGCAAGTCGAGCCGATGCCGCAAGCTCCACAACATCGCAGAAAGCGTTGTGATCCTTGACGAGGTGCAGTTGCTGCCATCAAAGCTTCTCCTCCCTTGCGCCGAGGCGATCCGGCAGCTTGCGTCCCATTACAGGGTGTCGTTCGTCCTTTCAACGGCCACCCAGCTGAATCTCCCCGGAATTGACCCGGCCTCAATACGGGAAATCGCTCCACCCTCCCTTGACCTGTACCATCGTCTGAAAAGGGTGCGCATAGAGTTTCCGGCAGATCGAAACGCCAGGAAATCATGGGACGAGATCGCAGCGGAACTTTGCGGTCATGAACGGGTTCTCTGCGTCGTGAACACGCGCCGCGATTGCCGCGTCCTCTTTGACAAAATGCCAGGAGGCACCATCCATCTTTCAGCAAGTATGTGCGGTGCCCACCGCTCGCGGGTCATCGGTAAAATCAAACGTAAGCTGGCGGATGGCGAACCCGTCCGCGTAATCAGCACCCAGCTTGTCGAAGCGGGGGTGGACATCGACTTTCCCGTGGTCTATCGAGCGTTCACGGGCCTTGCCTCCATCGCTCAGTCTGCGGGACGGTGCAACCGGGAAGGGCTTCTGCCGGAGCTGGGGCGCGTAGTTGTCTTCATGCCACCGGAGCCATCCCCCAAAGGCGAATTGCTCCAGGGGGAATACACCATGTTCGACCTCCTTGACCGTCCCGGCGGCATCGATCCAGAAGATGAAAACACTTTCCCTGACTATTTCCGGGCGTTGCACCATCGAATGCAAAATCTCGGCATCGAATTCGAATCATGGCTTGGCGTACCCGTGCCGCAGGCATTCCGCAACGGGACCACAAGCAGTATCGCGGAACCCATGCATTACCAGTTCCGCGAGGCCGCCGGAGCCTTCCAGATGATCGATGGCTCGGCTCAAGTCGCCGTAATCGTCCGTTACGACGACAGCGACGCTCTCATCTCCTCGCTCCGCGCCGTCGGGCCGAAGAGCGACATCATGCGTCGCCTCCAGCGCTACATCGTGAATGTCCCGCGAAAAAAACTCTCCGAATTGATCGAAAAGGGCCTTGTCGAGGAACTTCGCGTTCCGCCCAAGCCCGACACCCCTTCCGGCATCTTCGTTCAAACGATGCCGTCCGCCTACAGTGAACGTTTCGGTCTTGACTTGTTTCGCGACGGGCTTTCCGTCGAGGACAACATAGCGTGACCAACGAAAGGAACATGATGAAAGGATTCTGCCTAGATGTTTCAGGCGACTTCGCCTGCTTCACGCGATCAGAGATGAAGGTCGAGCGCGTGAGCTACGACGTCATCACGCCCTCCGCCGCGCGCGGTGTCTTCAGCGCGATCTTTTGGAAGCCTGCCATCCGCTGGCGCATCACGAGGATTGAGGTTATGAATCCGATTCGCTGGACCTCCGTCCGTCGCAACGAGGTGTCCGCCATCGCCACCCCAAAGTCGGACGGCATTCTCATCGAGGATGCACGCCAGCAACGGGCAGGACTTATCCTCCGCGACGTGCGGTACCGCCTGTACGCCGAATTCGACTTTATCCCGCCTGGGGAACGCTCCCCATCCGTCAATCCAGCACCTGAATGGCTGGCGGACGCCGAGGAGCAAGACCTTTACCGACAGTCCGAAGATCGCCCCGATGAGAAGGAGGCCAAATACGCAGCCATGTTCGACCGCCGCGCCACCAAGGGCCAGTATTTCCTGCACCCCTACCTCGGCTGCCGCGAGTTTTCGTGTCGTGAAATCCGCCTCGTGAAACACCCAGAGGCGGAAGCGGATCACCCCATTCCCGAAACGCGAGACCTCGGCTTCATGCTCTACGACATGGACTATTCCGATCTGAAGGACATCAAGCCCATGTTCTACCGGCCCAAAATGGTCGACGGTGTCATCGTCGTTCCGCATCCCGACTCCGAGGAGGTGTTCAGATGATTCTCCAGGCCCTCAAGGAATACTACGACCGCAAGGCCGCCGATCCCGTCTCCGGCATCGCCCCGCTCGGCTGGGAGTGGAAGGAGATTCCGTACCTTGTTGTCATTCGTGAAGACGGCACGCTTGCGCATGTAGAAGACACCCAGGAACTTCTCGGCAAGAAGAAACGTGCCAAGTCTTTCCTTGCCCCGCAATCGGTGAAGCGATCTTCCGGCATCGCCCCGAATCTCCTGTGGGACAACGTCGAATACGTCACGGGCGTCGTCTGCAAAGGCAAGCCCGAGCGCGTCGCAGCCCAGCATGCCGAGTTTAAGAAACGGCTTGAGTCGTTTTCGGATTGCCCGGCGGTCGGCGCAGTCCTGTCATTTCTCGCCAAGCCCGATTTCCGGGAGCGGCTTGCCAGACAACCGGCGTGGAAGGAAGCGGTTGACGCCTGCGCCTTTGTTTCCTTCAAGCTGGCGGACGCACCCGAACCCGTTTTTCGTGATCCCGGCCTGGTGTCACGAATCAACGAGTCTTTGCCGGGATCTGAAAACGGAACTCCCGGCTCGGTTTGTCTCGTAAGCGGACACCGTGACAGAATTGCCGAACTCCATCCAGCCATCAAAGGCGTCCTTGGCACGAACACGACGGGAGGTAACATCGTCTCATTCAACTTCCCGGCCGCGTCATCCTTCGGCAAGACGCAGGGATGCAATGCCCCCGTCGGGGAAAAAGCCGCCTTTGAATACACAACGGCTCTCAACGTCCTTCTTGGCAAGGATTCCCGGCAGAAGATGACTGTTGGCGACGCGACAACTGTTTTCTGGTCGTCGCGAGAGTCCGCTCTTGAAGATGAGTTCCCCGACCTGTTTGACGAACCTCAAAAGGACAACCCCGACAAGGGGGTGGACGCAGTCGAACGCCTTCTTTCCTCTGTGAAGACCGGGGCGTTCACTCACGATGAAAAAGACACGAAGTTCTACGTCCTCGGTCTTTCGCCCAATTCCGCGCGCATTTCCGTCCGCTTCTGGCACGCCGGAACGGTCGCGGAAATGAAGCGGCGTTTCGCCGACTGGTTCGAGAACCTCCAGATCGTTCACGGGCCCAAAGACAAGGAGCATCTTTCCCTCTGGAGACTTTTGCTCTCGATCGCCCCGCTGGGCAAAAGCGAAAACGTCCCGCCCAACCTCGCCGGCGCCGTCATGCGGAGCATCCTCGATGGGACGCCCTATCCCGCCACGCTGCTTTCGTCCGCCATCGTCCGCATCAAGGCGGAACACGATGTCACATACCCGCGCGCCAAGCTCGTCAAGGCTTTCATAAACCGCAACCTCAACCCCGAAAGGAAACTCGCCATGAGTCTCGACAAGGACAACACAAATGTCGGCTATCGTCTTGGCCGGCTCTTCGCCGTGCTGGAACGTATCCAGCAGGCCGCCAACCCCGGCATCAACGCCACCATACGCGACAGGTTCTACGCCTCGGCATCCGCCACGCCGGCCGCCGTGTTTGGAAATCTAATGCGACTTTCCGGTCACCATCTGTCCAAGCTGGACGCAGACAAGAAAGGCCTGCGAATCTGGCTAGAGAAGCTGGTCGAGGAAATCGTCTCCGGCCTGTCCGCATTCCCAACGCATCTCTCACTCGAAGAGCAGGGTATGTTCGCCATCGGCTACTACCATCAGCGCAACGCGAAGAAGGACGAAACGCCTGCGGACGCTGCACCCCCTGCAACCGTTTAACCCACCAACCAAAAGGAGACCACATAATGGCAACCGAACTCAAGAACCGCTACGACTTCATGCTCCTCTTCGACGTGAAGGACGGCAACCCCAACGGCGATCCCGACGCCGGCAATCTGCCCCGCATCGACACCGAGACGGGCGAAGGCCTCGTCACGGATGTCTGCATCAAGCGCAAGGTGCGCAACTACGTCCTACTCACCAAAGGCACGGAACCCGGCTACGACATCTTCGTCAAGGAGAAGGCAATCCTGAACAACGAGATTCAGAAGGCGTATGCCGACCTGGGCATTGACTTGGAAAAGGCCGACGCCGAAGGGAAAAAGCGCAACAAGGCCGGACAGGGCCAAGGGACGGAAGTCGCCCGCGCCCGCGACAAGATGTGCCAGGATTACTTCGACATACGGACCTTCGGCGCGGTCATGTCCACCGGTGCCAACGCGGGGCAGGTCCGCGGTCCCGTCCAGATCACGTTCGCCCGTTCCGTTGACCCCGTCGTCACGGCGGAGCATTCCATCACCCGCATGGCCGTCGCGACCGAGGCCGAAGCTGAGAAGCAGAGCGGCGACAACCGCACGATGGGCCGCAAGAACACTGTTCCCTACGGACTCTACGTCGCCTACGGCTTCGTCTCCCCAGCACTCGCCAAGCAGACGGGATTCTCAGAAGAGGACCTTGCCCTTCTGTGGGAAGCCCTTGTCGGGATGTTCGACCAAGACCATTCAGCCGCTCGCGGGATGATGGCGACACAGAAGCTGATTGTCTTCAAGCACGACTCCGCCCTCGGCAACGCCCCCTCGCACAAGCTCTTCGATCTCGTCAAGATCGAGAAGAAGCCCGACGTCGCCGTTCCTCGCAAGTTCGCCGATTACGAGGTGTCGAAAAAGGATGAAATAGAAAAGGCTCTTGAAAAGGATGGTTTCTCGGGAGTTTGTGTTGACATCAAGTAATCCTTCCTTCCCTCCGCGCGGTTTACCCGCGTGGAGGGAAGGAAGGCGGTCAATCGCTACGAGGGATTTGCGTGCGCATGGATGGCGCATGCCATTGGAATTGGAAGCGCAGGTAAAATCGATGAAAGACGATGAATGACTCCGCCACGCCACCCGCCGACGAAACGCTCGTCATGCTTTCCGCCTTGCAGCACTACCTGTTCTGCAGACGGCAGTGCGCGTTGATTCATCTGGAACAGTCCTGGGCGGAGAACCGGCTGACGGCCTCTGGGCGCATCCTTCACGAGCGGGTGGACGAGCGGAAAAGCGAGACGCGGCGGACGCTGCGTCAGGCGACGGCGGTGCGGCTCGTCTCACATCGGCTCGGAGTCTGGGGCGTCGCGGACATGGTGGAGTTCCACCTCTCGGACGCCGAATGCGCACCCGACGGGACGAAGGTCGCCGCTCTGCTTCCGGGACTCACCGGATTCTGGCACCCGTTCCCCGTCGAGTACAAACGGGGCAAGCCTAAATCTCACCGGGCCGATGAGGTCCAGCTCTGCGCACAGGCGATCTGCTTGGAGGAGATGCTCGGTGTCTCAATCCCAGCGGGGGCGCTCTTTTACGGCGAGCCGCGCCGGAGGACGGATGTCGCCTTCGATGCCGAACTCCGCGGCCTTACCGAAGAAGTGGCGCGCGGCGTCCACACCTTAATCGCTTCGGGCGGGACCCCGCCGCCTTCCTTTGGCAAATGGTGCGCCTCGTGTTCACTCATTGAGGAGTGCCGTCCGAAGCTCCTCGCCTCCCATCGCTCCGCTCGTGCCTGGCTGGAAAGGGAAATGGAGACTGCAAACGCATGAAGAAGCTCCTCAACACCCTCTACGTCCAGTCGCAAGGCTCCTACATTCGGCAGGAGGGCGAGACCGTCGTCGTCGAGCGCGAACGCACCGTCGTCGCCCGCATTCCGATCCACACGCTGTCCGGCATCGTCTGTTTCGGAAATGTGCTGTGCAGCCCGTTTCTGCTCGGCCTTTGCGGCGAGCGCGGCATCCATGTGAGTTTCCTCTCGGAGCATGGCCGCTTCCTCGCCCGCGTCGAAGGCCCGGTTTCGGGAAACGTCCTTTTGCGCGTTGCGCAGATGAAGGCCGCACAGGACGCGGAAAAGTCCCGCGACATCGCCGCGTCGTTCGTCGCCGGCAAGATCATCAATGCGCGAACCATTCTCCAGCGCCGCCTGCGCGACCACGGCGACGACGCCGGTTGCGCCCAGGGCGTCATTGAACTTGCGGCACTTGTGCAAAAGCTCCGCAAGGCTGCTACAACGGACGAGGTGCGCGGCGTCGAGGGCGAGGCAGCCGCCAAGTATTTCAAGACCTTCAACATGCTTCTTGTCGCCCAGCGCGAGGCGTTCGCGATCCAGAACCGCAACCGCCGCCCGCCGCTCGATCCGATGAACGCCCTGCTGTCGTTCCTCTACACGCTTCTGGCGCACGACTGCACCGGCGCGCTGGAGAGCGTCGGCCTCGATCCGCAGATCGGATTCCTCCACGCCTTGCGCCCTGGCCGGGACAGCCTTGCGCTCGATCTCATGGAGGAGTTCCGCGCGCCACTGGCCGACCGCATGGCGCTCTCGCTCGTCAACTTGCAGCAGCTCGGCCCCAAGGACTTCAAGACCTCCGAATCCGGCGCCGTGGAAATGCGCGATGACGCGCGCAAGACCGTCCTTCTCGCGTGGCAGAAAAAGAAGCAGGAGACCATCGTCCACCCGTTCCTTGGCGAGAAGGTCGAAATCGGGCTTCTGCCCCATGTCCAGGCGCTCCTCCTCGCGCGCCACCTGCGCGGCGACCTCGACGCCTACCCGCCGTTTTTGCTGAAATAACTCCCATGCCGGACACCAACCATAATGCATCACCACCCTCCCCTGCGCCTCAGTTCCGCAAGTCGCTTCGGAACCCGCATATCAACTACCGTAGCGGATGGTTCTTCGTGACGAGCCAAGTCGCGCACAACAAGTCGATTTTCGGCGCGATTGTGGGCGACAAGGTGGTTCACAACGAGCTTGGCCGCAAAGTCTGGGAATACTGGCTTGGTCTGCCTGCCAAATACCCCGAACTCGAAGTATTCGAGTCGGTGCTGATGCCAAACCATTTCCATGCCCTCATCCGCATTCACTTCCGCGCGACGAACCGCGAACACCACCTGGGCTTCCTGATGAGCCGTTTCAAGGGCGGCGCGGGCTATATCTATGGCAAGATGCGCCGCGCGGGCCTTGTGGAGGATGTCGGAGACCATCTGTGGCAGTTCGACTACTGGGACGATCTCGTGACCAGCGACGGCGAATTCGAGAACCAGGCAAAATACATTCGCGACAACCCCACGAACTGGTCGCGGGACCGCTATGGAGCCTGCACGAGCTATTCCTTTGGCAATCTCGACCTCCTGAACGGGCCGCGCATCGCCTTTGTCGCGTCGCAGGGTTTTCACGCGAGCGAGTTGCGGCCAAGGAAGATATGGGAGAGGCGGGCTAAAGCCCGCCGCCTCAATGAAGGCGCATCCACATTGGATCGTGCGGCTTCCCCATCGGTTCGTGCGGGGCCTTCATCGGAGCGGGCTGGGCCGTCATCTGATTGTGCGGCTTCTCCATCTGATCGTGCGGGGCCTTCATCGGAGCGGGCGGCTTCAGCCGCCACTTGCGCCACTTCCACCGCCGCTGCTCCCATTCTCATTTCCACCTTCACGAGCGCGCAGGAGCGCGAAGCTCTACGCCGCGCGCTCTCAAAAGGCAAGCGCATCATCCAAGTCATTCCGCAGGGCATTCCGCCAGAAAGCGAGCTTTCGCCCGAATTGGCCGCTGCCTGTCGCGAGGGGCGGGCGCTTCTGCTCTCGCCCCAGCCAAGCGGCTCGCGACTCAACAAGAAAGTTGCCACGTGGTGCAACGAGTATGTGCTGCGCCACGCCAATGAAATATGGGTCGGCGACATCTCCCCAAATGGCATGCTCAACGCGATGATACGAGGGCTGAAGGGGTCGATAAAGGAGAACAGCAAATGAACTTCAAACAGCGCGAACACCCTATCTCTCTTTTTGTTCGATATGCAGAGCATGGCGACGGAGACCTACCATGAACTTTGATGACCCATACGAAAAAGCGAGGACAATTGCGCTTGTCCATGGAACAGCTGATAGGCCATGGCTTGCGCCCGAAGACATCCTGAAGGCGCTTGATGACGAGCTTTGCCTCTACGACAAGGCACGTGTGCAACGCATAGCGGAATCCGACGCCCAAAAGACCGGACTGTGCTGGCTTGCGGAGTTTATTTCCTTGATTCACGTCCACCGTAATACGACCGGAACGTTTGTCGAGCCCAAATTCGATAATAACCCCAATCTCCCCAAAAAGAAAATA
>JAEEGJ010022339.1_pt1 | contig 13451 bp, 13 predicted proteins | sample 8958761 | NCBI WGS metagenome assembly JAEEGJ01 (sample SAMN16246546, study PRJNA631951) | gut metagenome | biome: gut microbiome; feature: rumen; material: RS-attached | host: Bos | place: Iran: Karaj | collected 2018-10
ACCTCGTTGCCCGCTTGCACGTATCTGAAGATGTTGTCTATAAAGAGCAGAACGTCCTGCCTGCGCTCGTCGCGCAGATACTCGGCCAGAGTAAGGCCCGTCAGCGCCGCGCGCATGCGCGATCCGGGCGGCTCGTTCATCTGGCCGAAGACGAGCATCGTCTTGTCTATGACGCCGGAGCCGTGCATGTCGCTTATGAGCTCGTTGCCCTCGCGGCTTCGCTCGCCGACGCCGGTAAAGACGGAGTACCCGCCGTGGCTTGTCGCGATATTGTGTATCATTTCCATTATGAGGACGGTCTTGCCGACGCCCGCGCCGCCGAAGAGGCCTATCTTGCCGCCCTTCGGATACGGCACGAGCAGGTCGATGACCTTGATGCCCGTTACGAGCGCCTCCGTCGTCGGCTTCTGACGGCGGAAGGACGGGGGAGTGCGGTGGATGGGGAGGCGGGGCGCGTCCTCGGATATGGGTCCGAGATCGTCTATCGGGCGGCCGAGAACGTCCACTGCGCGGCCGAGCATGGCCTCGCCGACGGGGACCTCTATGCCGTGGCCCGTGTATTCGACGGGGATGCCGCATTTGACGCCGTCGGTCGCCTCGAGGGCGACGCAGCGCACGACGCTCGGCCCGACCTGGAACGCGACCTCCATATGGAGCTTCGCGTCGGGTGCGTAGAGCAGAGCCTTGATGGGCGGCTCGGAGCCCGCCTCAAAGCGCACGTCCAGAACTGGTCCGGAGATGCGTATAAGCCGGCCTGTCATTTCGTTTCAGCCTCCGATCCTTGCTTGATGCCCTCCGCGCCGGAGGTGATCTCGATGATCTCGTTGGTTATCGAGAGCTGCCGCAGAGTCTGGTACTTGTGCTGGAGATCGCGGCTTATCTCGTCGGCGTTGTCGGTCGCCGCGCGCATGGCGTTCATGCGGGCGCTGTGCTCGCTGGCGGAAGACTGCACCAGCGCCGCGAAGACGAGCCCTATCGCGCACTGGGGTACGAGGCTGTCGAAGACGGCCTCCGGCGAGGGCTCATAGAGCACGTCGCCCCAGAGCGTCGCGTGCGTGTCGATATCGGAAAAAGCGTCGAGGTCGAGCGGCAGCAGCTTCAGGCATACCGGCTGCGACTTGGCCGCGTTAATAAAGCGTGTAAAGATTATGTAAACCTTATCGACGGAGCCGTCGTCAAAGAACCTGAAGAGGTTTTCGACGATGCTGCGGGCCGCGCGGAGCGTCGGCTGATGCGCCGCGCCGAGATCCTCGACGTCGGGCTCGATGCCGTTCCGCCTGAGGTACAGCGTCGCCATGCGGCCTACGGTCTCAATAAAGCGCGCGTCGCGCTTTTTTATCTCGCCGAGGGCAAAGTCGAGCACGTCGTGATTATAGCTGCCGCAGAGCCCCTTGTCGCCCGCGACGACGAGAAACGCCGAGCGCTCGCCCGTGCGTTCGTCAAGATAGGGGTGAGTTATACCGCGCGCGTTGTCGCGTATATCCAGAACGGCGGAACGCAGGCGGGTGAAGTACTCCTTGGCGTAGCGTACACGCTGCGTTTCGCGGCGCATCCTCGTCGAGCTCATGAGATACATGGCGTTGGTTATCTGCCGCGTCTGCGCGACGGCGGAGAGACGCTGCCGGAGGTCGGTGATGTCGCTCATGCGCCGTACCTCCGCATGCCCCTGTGCATCTCGTCGAGCAGTCTCGCCTTGATCTCCTCGTCTATGTCGCCGCGCGCCGAGACGGCGCCGAGCACATCCGGGCAGACGGCTCTCAGCCTTTTTATGAGAGCGCGCGCCGCAGAGGAGACCTTCTCCGGCGGGACGTCAGCGAAGACGCCGTTTTCCGCCGCGAGCAGGAGGCAGACCTCGTCCGCGAGGGAGTAGGGGTCGTGCTTGGGCTGCTTTAGCAGCTCGCTCTTGCGCACGCCGCGCTCGAGCATGGCGGCCGTGGCGCTGTCGACCTCCGCGCCGAACTGCAGGAAGACGGACATCTCCCTGTACTGCGCGAGATCGAGGCGCAGAGTTCCCGTGACCTTGCGCATGGCGGCCCTCTGCGCGCTCCTGCCGACGCGGGAGACGGAGAGACCGACATTGACGGCCGGCCTCATGCCGGAGTGGAAGAGCTCGCTTTCGAGGAATATCTGACCGTCGGTTATGGAAATGACGTTCGTCGGGATATAGGCGGAGATGTCGCCCGCCATGGTCTCAACTATGGGAAGGGCGGTCAGCGAGCCGCCGCCGAGATCGCCGCAGAGCTGGGCTCCGCGCTCGAGAAGGCGGCTGTGAAGATAGAATACGTCGCCGGGGTAGGCCTCGCGTCCGGGCGGCCTGTGCAGCAGCAGGGACATGGCCCTGTATGCCACGGCGTGCTTGGAAAGGTCGTCGTATACGACGAGCGCGTCGCGCCCGGAATACATGAAGTATTCGGCTATGGCGCAGGCCGCGTAAGGCGCGATGTACTGCATCGCGGCCGAATCGCTGGCGGGGGAGTTGACGACTATGGTATAGCGCATAGCGTCCTTTTCCTGCAGCGTGCGGACGACCTCGGCCACGGCCGAAGCCTTCTGTCCTATCGCGCAGTAGACGCATACGACGTCCTGATCGTGCTGGTTGAGTATCGTATCGACGGCTATGGTCGTCTTGCCGGTCTGCCTGTCGCCGATGATGAGCTCGCGCTGGCCGCGGCCAATGGGTATCATCGAGTCGATGGAGAGCAGCCCCGTCTGGAGCGGACGGGAGACGGCCTTTCTGTCCATGATGCCGGGCGCGGGGTATTCTATCGGGCGCCTCGCGTGGCATACGGGGGCGCTCTTCCCGTCGAGCGGGTCGCCGACGGGGGAGATGATACGGCCGAGCAGCGCGTCGCCTGCGGGGATGTCGAGGACGCGGTTGGTCCCAGAGACACGCTCGCCGACGCAGGTCTGCCCGAAGAGCACGGCCGCGCCGACCTCGTCGTCGCTTATTTCCAGCGCGAGCGCGACGCCGCCGTCGGCAAGCGTCAGCAGCTCGCCGTAGCGCCTGCCAGAGAGACCCTTGACGTGGATTATCCCGTCGCCGGAGGAGACGACGGTCCCGTATTCATAGACGAGCCCGTCAAATTTGAACTTCTCCGTGCGCTCGGCGAGGACGGATGCGAACTTCTCCGCGTTCATATAGGGATCGTCCGGGAAGGTCATGGCTCCGCGCACCGCGCTCAGACGGCTGGATACGCTCATGTCGAAGGTCCTGCCTCCGATATGCGCGATGAAGCCGCCCTTCAGCTCGGGCTGGGGCACGAATTCATATTCCCCGCGTTCGCCGAAAAGCTCGTCGAAGCGCGCGCTGACGTCCTCCAGCTCGGCGGGCGTCATATTGGCGTAGTGAACGGTACCTTTCATTTTTCGGACACCTTATCGAAGAATCCGTCGATGAGCTCGCGGCTGCCTTCCTTGTCTATCTCGCGGCCTATTATCTCTCCCGCGAGATCGACGGCTATGTCCGCTATATGCTCGCGCATATCGTCCATGATGCGGTCGGAGCTGTGCGCCGCCTCCGCGACGGCCTCGTCGCGTATGACGTCGGCCTGCGAGTTGGCCTCGGCGACTATGCGGTCGGCGTCCGCAGCGGCCGCGTCGAGGATGCGGGTCTTCTCGGCCTGCGCCTCTTCGGCAGCGCTCGTGCGGGCGGCCTCGGCCTCGGCCTTGGCCTCCTCGGCGAGTTTCCTGTTCTCCTCGGCCTCCGCGATGGACTTTTCGACGCTCTCTCTGCGCGCCGTCAGGAATTTCTTGACGGGCTTGTAGACGAGAAAGCGCACGATGAGGAACATGATGACGATATTTGCGATATTGAGGATGATGCTTTCGACGGCGGTTTTAGCGTCAATCATCGGTCAAGCACCTCATTTTACGAAAAGGATTATAAGAGCGGTAACGAATCCGTAGATCGCGCAGGACTCCGTCAGCGCCATGCCGAGGAGCATGATGGCGTTTATCTTGCCGTTGGCCTCGGGCTGGCGCGCCGTAGCCTCGACGGCCTTGCCCGTCGCTATGCCCATGGAGAGGCCGGCAGCCACTGCCGGGAGAAGCGCCAGAGCGGCGCCGATAGTCGACATATCCATTGAATTATCCTCCTGTTATTCTTGTAAGGCGGCGGCTTCGCCGATGAAAGAGAGCGAGAGCGTGATAAATATGAATGCCTGGATGAGCGGGTGGAAGAGATTGAAGTAGAGCCCGAATATCGCGGGCGGTCCGGCTCCGAAGTTGCCGAGCGCGTAGTAGAGCAGCTCCATGACGATCAGCCCCGCGAGCATGTTGCCGAAGAGACGGCACGCCATGGATACCGGCGTCGCAATGTCCGTGATGACCTTTATCGGCGCGATCACCGGCGTCGGCTTCGTGAAGTCCTTAATCCTGCCGCGAAGCCCCTTCTTGGAGAGCCCGTAGTAGTTTATCAGCACGAACGTCACCAGCGCGAGGGCGAAGGTCGTCAGCAGGTCGGAAGAGGGCGAGCGCACGCCGAAGAGCTCCAGCGCGGCGCAGCCGATGAGGTATATGCCAAGCGCCATTATGTAGGCCGAGAGGTTGTCCCCGAGCTTGACGCCGGACTGGCTCTCGGCATACCCGTCGAGCTTTTCGACGATGAGCTCAAAGACGTTTTGTATCCCGCGCGGGACTTCCTTGAAGCGCGGCACGCAGAGGAAGCGGAACAGCAGCGCCAGAACGAGGACGACAGCCGTCACTCCGAAGCCCCAGAGCGTACATTCGCTGAGGCTCAGCGGCCCGAGCCTGACGGTCGGCGCGAAGATCTCGACCGTAAAAGCCCCCTTCTCCGGCCGCCCGAAGATGAGCCTCATTATGATCCCGAAGGCAGCCCAGGCGGCTATCGCTATGACGGCGATCAGCAGCCTGCGCCTGCGTTTTTTCTTCTTGTCGGGTTTATCGCTCAAGGCTTACCGCCTCCTTTTTTGCTGAGAGTGGCCGATATTATCGGGGCGCCGATGACTATGGGAGCGGCGAGCGCGCAGCCCGCGAGCCATAAAAGCTTCGGCGCAATGAGCAGCGTCGGGATGAGTCCCGCCGCGAGCACCAGCAGCTTGACCGGCAGCAGCACCGCCGCGCGGACCGTATCGCCGCTCAATAGAGCTTTTACAAGGACTGTCAGCAGCCACAGCTCGACCCCTCCGGCAGCAAGGCCGGTCAGGACTGCGAGGGCGATATCCATAACCATCTCTCCCGAAATGCCGAATAACAAGCGTTTGTTTATCTTATTATTATAAACCCGCTTGCAGATTAAAACAAGCGTTTTGAACCCGATATGAGCTCAAATTGAGATGAAGGCCCGGATTTTTCCCCGCGAGGCCGAATAATTGTGCCGCCTGGGCTGCGCGGCTCTTGAAATGAAGGGCGGGATATAGTAAAATATATCATCTGTCTTAGTATTTGCTTTATAAAGAATAAGGCCGCCGCGGGCAGAGCCGCGTCCGTGGCCTTTCGGAGGAAGTATGAACAAGTTCAAGGCACTTTTCGGCGCGCAGGACATGACGGTCGGCAGCCCGCTCAAATGCCTGATAAACTTCTCTATCCCGCTGCTGATAGGGAACCTCGCTCAGCTCCTTTACGGGACGGTCGACTCCATCGTCGTCGGCCGCGTCGTGGGCGACGACGCGCTCGCCGCCGTAGGCTGCTCCGGCCCGATCACCAATCTGTTCTTCGTCCTTTTCATGACCGTCGCCTCCGGCGCGGGCATCATGGTCGCGCAGTATTTCGGCGCGAAGGACGGAAAAAACCTGTCCTGGACGATAGGCAACTCCGTAACTCTCATTTTCATCGCGTCCGTTATCCTGACTGCGGCAGGAACGCCGCTGTCCGGCTCGTTCCTGCGCCTTACAAAGACCCCGCCGGAGATGTTCGATATGGCGAAGTCCTATCTCCAGATAATCTTCCTCGGCGTCATCGGCATCGGGTTTTACAACATCCTCTCCGGCATACTGCGAAGCATGGGCGAGGCCGTTTTCCCGCTGCTCGTCCTGCTGGGGACATGCGCGCTGAACATCGTGCTGGACATAGCGTTCGTCGCCGGGCTCAAAATGGGCGTCGCCGGCGCCGCGTGGGCGACCATAATCTCGCAGATACTCTCCGCGGTCGTATGCCTGGTCAAGGTCCTGCGCATGAAGGGCCTTGCCGAGCTGAAGCTCGAGATGCTGAGGCCCCGGAAGGATATAATGCTGACGCTCCTGAAGCTCGGCATACCCGCAGGCATAACTCAGGGGATAATCTCGCTCTCCTTTGTCTTCGTGCAGTCCTTCATCAACAAGATGGGATATCTCGTCGCCGCCTGCTGCACCGCCGTCATGAGGGTCGACAGCTTCGCCATGATACCCAACCAGACCTTCTCCGTCTCCGCCGCCACCTACACCGGGCAGAACATCGGCGCCGGGGATATGGACAGAGTCAACCGCGGCGGAAAGACGGTCGTACTCATGTCGCTGGCCGTATCTGCCGTTCTCGTGACGTTCGTCCTGACCTGCGGCGGGCTGCTGCTCCGCATGTTCACGGAGACTGAATCCGTCGTACATATGGGCGTCAGGATGATGCGCATCCTCGGCGCGGGCTATATCTGCTCGGCCATAAGCCAGTCGCTCGGCGGGATAATGCGCGGCGCCGGCGATACCATGGCTACGATGTGGATGACGATATCCTCCATGGTCGTCGTCAGACTGCCGCTGACGTGGATACTGACGAAGACCAGCGCGAGCGAGACGTGGCCCAACGGCAATCCCGACGTCATATTCGTAACGCTGCACGTCGTATTCGTTCTCAACGCGATCATCGCCGCCCTCTATTACAGGACCGGCCGCTGGCGCACCAAGGCCATAGTCAATAAACGGTAGAGGGGTTGTCCGGGACCCGGAAAAATGCTATCATACCGGGAGAGCCTTAACGGGAGGGTGCTAAGGATGAAAAAGAGGATAAGCGGAGTCTACCTCAAAAAGATTCTGCCGCTGGCGATAGTCATGCTCGCCGTCGCCGCCGCGCTGCTGGCAGCGACGGGCTTCGGAGCCTTCAAGTCCTTCGGCGAAGCGCCGCAGCTCAATAAGCTCGCTTCGGAGGAGCTGAAAGGCGCGCGGGCGTATGCCCGCATAGCCGACATCATCGGCGAGTTCGCCGTCAAGCCCAAGAGCTACGACAGCGACGGGAACATAGCCGAGTATAAAGCGCGCTACTGCGTCTACAAGACCGACGCAGGCGACTATCTCGGTATCTGCATCCGCGGGAAGACCGAGCTCATAAACGCCGCGCAGTACGTCAGCGCGCTCGAAGCGTATTCGACCGAGGAGCTCGCCCAATTCAATATGGGCACGGTCGAGGGCACTGTCGGCAGGATAGAGGACTATCTCTATGACATGCTCCGCTCCGCCGTGCAGAAGAGCGCCGGCGAAGGCGAGGAGTTCGACGAGGCCTATCTCGACGCCCACGTTCTGCCCCTCGTGCTCGAAAACGGATACCTCGGGACGATGCCGAGGCCGTGGAGCTGGGCGCTCACGATAATAGGCCTGCTGCTCGCGGCGTCCGCGGTCGTCTATCTCTGCGCCTGCCTTACGGGCTACTGGGAAAAGCCGAGGAAGGCCCTTGTCTCCGAGCTCGGCAGGGAGGCCGCCGAGAAGACCTTTGACGAGGGCGAGGACTTCGGCAGAAAGCTCCGCATAGGGCCCGAGCGCATCTTCGTCGCGGGCAAGCTCGTGACCGACGTCGTAAAGACGGACGAGGTCATATGGACCTACGGGCGCAGCAGACGTCTCGAGGGCGGAGGGAACTTCTGGTCTCTCGTCATAAAGACGACGGAGGGCGGCGAGTTCGTCGCTCCGGTCGGCGACGCGGGGACAGCGCAGGCGGCGCTGGAGAAGATAGTTTCCTTCGGCGGCCCGGTCGTTACCGGCTTCGACAAGGACAAGCAGCGCCTCTATGAGCGGGATCTGACCGGCTTCATCGGCCGCGCCAGAAAGCTCTTTGCAGAGCAAAAGCTCCGCGCCTCCGAGCCCGAAGAGGCCGCGGAGGACGGGGAGCCTGAAGAAGAATAAAAAAAGGGAGAGGACGGCTCGTCCTCTCCCGTTTGAATTGAAATCAGAGCTCTTTCTTTATCTGAGCGATACAGGAGGCGCAGAAGTTCCTGCCCTTGAACTGGGTGAGATCTTTTGATCCGCCGCAGAGCGTGCAGTGAGGCTCATACTTCTTCATGACGATCATGTTGCCGTCAACGAAGATCTCCAGAGCGTCCTTCTCGGCGATCTCAAGGGTGCGGCGCAGCTCGATGGGAAGGACTATCCTTCCGAGGCTGTCCATCTGTCTGACGATACCCGTTGATTTCATTATGTCATCTCCTTGGAGTTTTATTTGATTTGTAAAAAGCATAGCATTTTCTGCAAAAACTGTCAATCTGCGACAGAAAATTCCATGTCTGTTTTGATATATCTTTTTTTGAAGAAAATTGCCGAAATTGGAAATCGAGGTAGTTTATGAGCATAGTTAAAGACCCGGCTCTGGCGCCGGAAGGAGTAAGAAAGATAGAATGGGTCCGCTCGTTCATGCCGGTTCTCGGGGGCATCGAGCGCAGGTTTGAAAAGGAAAAGCCGCTGGCGGGCCTGCGGGCAGCGGTATCTGTACACCTGGAGGCAAAGACGGCCTACCTGGGCCTCGTGCTGAAGGCCGCCGGAGCGGAGGTGTACCTGACGGGCTCCAATCCGCTCTCGACGCAGGACGACGTCGCCGCCGGGCTTGCATCCTTCGGCGTGGAGACCTTCGGCGTCCACGGCGTCGATATGGAGGGCTATGAAAAGCTCCTTGTTCAGACGCTGAAGTGCCGCCCGCATATCCTCATCGACGACGGGGGAGACCTCGTCGAGCTTCTGGCGGGCAAGTGCTCCGACCTCGGGGGAGACCTCATCGGCGGCTGCGAGGAGACGACGACGGGCATACTCCGCCTGCGTCAGCGCGAGCGGGAGGGGACGCTGCCCTGCCCGATGGTCGCGGTCAACGACGCGAAGGCCAAGCACTACTACGACAACAAGTACGGCACGGGCCAGTCCGTCTGGGACGGGATAATGCACACGACCAACCTGATCGTCGCGGGGAAGACCGTCGTAGTCGCGGGATTCGGCTGGTGCGGCTCGGGAGTAGCTCTCCGCGCGAAGGGGATGGGCGCCGACGTCATCGTGACGGAGGTCGATCCCTTCAAGGCGCTCGACGCCGTCATGCAGGGCTACAGGGTCATGACCATGGACGAGGCCGCCCCGCTCGGGGATATCTTCGTGACCGTGACCGGCTGCAGGGACGTCATAACTCCGCGCCATTTCGCCGTCATGAAGGATAACGCCATCCTCACCAACGCCGGCCACTTCGACTGCGAGGTGGACGTCGCGGGTCTTGCGAGGATGGCCGTCTCGCGCTCCGTGCGCCGCGAGAACATCGAGGGCTTCAAGCTCCCCGACGGCAGGACGCTCAACGTCATAGCCGAGGGCAGGCTCGTAAACCTCGCCGCGGGCAACGGGCATCCCGCCGAGATAATGGACATGAGCTTTTCCGTCCAGGCGCTGACGTGCGAATGGCTTTCGAAGCAGCCGAGGCTCGAAAGGCGCGTCTACGACGTGCCCGCGGAGATAGACGACGCCATAGGCCGCGTAAAGCTCGCGGAGACGGGCATAAGGATAGACGAGTTGACGCCCGAACAGCGCGAATACCTTTACGGCAAGCAGCTTTGAAATGCATGCTGACGGATACAAAAAGGCTCCCGCAGTCAGTTGACCGCGGGAGCTTTTCTTATTTTCTGCGTTTCTTTTTGCCGCCGGAGCCGCCGCCTTCGCCGAAGGTCTCGGCAAGCTGCCTGAGCAGATCCTTCTGCTCGGAGCTGAGCCCCTTCGGAGTCTGGACGGAAACCGTCACGAACTGGTCTCCGCGCGAGCCGCCGTTGAGGGAGGGGATGCCCTTCCCGCGGAGCCTGAAAACTGCCTCGGACTGAGTGCCCTCGGGTATCTTCAGCATGACGCTGCCGTCGAGCGTCGGGACCTGCAGCTCCGCGCCGAGAGCGGCCTGCGTGATGCTTATCGGAAGCCTGTAGAGAACGCTCGTCCCGTCCCTCTGGAACTGCGAATGATTGAGGACGGTTATCGTGACGAGCAGATCGCCGTTCGGGCCTCCGTTGACGCCCTGGTTGCCCTGCCCGTGGACGGAGACGGTCATGCCGTCGTCGACGCCTGCGGGTATGTTGACGGATATCTTGCGGTTCCTGCGGACGCTGCCCTTGCCGCGGCAGGTCGTGCAGGGGGAGTGGATTATCTTGCCCGTGCCTCCGCAGCGGGAGCAGGTCGTCGTCGAACTCATCACGCCGAAGGCCGTCCTCGTCTGAGTGCGGACGGTACCGGTCCCGTGGCAGTCGGAGCAGACCTCGGGGGTCGTTCCGGGGGTGCAGCCCGTCCCGTGGCAGTCGGCGCAGGGCTCGATGCGGCCGATGCTGAGCTCCTTCGTGACGCCGAAGGCGGCCTCCTCGAAGGTGATGCTGAGCGAGGTGCTTATGTTCTTGCCCTTGCGCGGGGCGTTGGGGCTGGAGCGCGTCCTGCCGCCGCCGAAGAAGGAATCGAAGATGTCCCCGAGGTCGACGTTGATGTCGCCGAAGCCGCCGAACCCGCCGAAGCCGGAGCCGCCCGCGCCCGCCCCGAAGGACGGATCGAACGCGGCGTGGCCGAACTGGTCGTACTTGGCGCGGTTCTGCTCGTCGGAGAGGATCTCGTAGGCCTCCTGTATCTCCTTGAAGCGGGCCTCGGCATCCTTGTCGCCGGGGTGGAGGTCGGGGTGGTTCTCCTTCGCGGCCTTGCGGAACGCCTTCTTTATTTCGTCCTGCGAGGCGCTCTTGTCGACGCCGAGGACTTCATAATAATCACGTTTACTGGCCATAGGTTTTCTCCCTTACGAATGGGGATACGCGAGAACGAACGTACGGCGGGGGCTTGCCCCCGCCATACGGTGTCTTGCCTTACTTGTTGTCGTCGTCGACGACCTCATAGTCGGCGTCGTAGTAGTCCTGACCGCCCGGAGCGGCTCCGCCGCCGGGGTTCGGGCCCTGCGGGCCGGCGCCGGGAGCGCCCTGCGGGTTCTGACTGTAGATCTTCTCGCTGACGGCGTAGAAGGCCTGAGTCAGCTCGTCGGTCGCGGCCTTTATCGCGGCGGTGTCGCCGCCGTCCTTGACGGCCTTGACCTTGCCGAGCGCGTCGTTGAGCTTCTGCTTGTCGCCCGCGTCGAGCTTGTCGCCGAGGTCGGCTATCGTCTTTTCGGCCTGATAGACCATCTGGTCGGCCTGGTTCTTGACGTCGACCTACTCCTTGCGCTTGGCGTCCTCGGCCGCGTACTGCTCGGCCTCGCGGACGGCCTTCTCGATCTCTTCCTTGGAGAGGTTGGAGGAGCTGGTGACGGTGATGTGCTGCTCGCGGCCGGTGCCGAGGTCCTTTGCCGAGACGTTGACTATGCCGTTGGCGTCTATGTCGAAGCTGACCTCTATCTGAGGCACGCCGCGGCGGGCCGGGGCGATGCCGTCGAGGTGGAACCTGCCGAGGGATTTGTTGTATGCGGCCATCTCACGCTCGCCCTGAAGGACGTTGACCTCGACGGAGGTCTGGTTGTCGGCCGCGGTGGAGAATATCTGGCTCTTGTGGGTCGGGATGGTGGTGTTGCGCTCTATGAGCTTGGTGCACACGCCGCCGAGCGTCTCGATGCCGAGGGACAGCGGAGTGACGTCCAGCAGGAGGATGCCCTCGACGTCGCCGCCGAGAACGCCGCCCTGGATGGCCGCGCCGATCGCGACGCACTCGTCCGGGTTGATGCCCTTGAAGCCTTCCTTGCCGACGAGGGACTTGACCATCTCCTGCACGGCGGGGATACGGCTCGAGCCGCCGACGAGCAGCACCTTGCTGATCTCGCTCGGGCTCAGGCCGGAGTCGGACAGGGCCTGCTTCACGGGGCCGACGGTCTTCTCGACCAGGTCGTGGGTCAGCTCGTTGAACTTCGCGCGGGTGAGCGTCACGTCCAGGTGCTTCGGGCCGGTCGCGTCCGCCGTGATATACGGCAGGTTGATGTTCGAGGTGGTCACGCCGGAAAGCTCGATCTTGGCCTTCTCGGCCGCCTCGCGCAGACGCTGCATGGCGACCTTGTCAAGGCTGAGGTCGACGCCGTCGGACTTTTTGAACTCTTCGACCAGGTACTTCACGATGCGCGCGTCGAAGTCGTCGCCGCCGAGACGGTTGTTGCCCGCCGTGGCCAGCACTTCGATGACGCCGTCGCCGATCTCGAGCACGGACACGTCGAAGGTGCCGCCGCCGAGGTCGTAGACCATGATCTTCTGGTCGCTCTCCTTGTCGAGGCCGTAGGCGAGGGCCGCGGCCGTCGGCTCGTTGATGATGCGCTTGACGTCCAGGCCCGCGATCTTGCCCGCGTCCTTGGTCGCCTGACGCTGCGCGTCGGTGAAGTAGGCCGGGACGGTGATGACGGCCTCGGTCACGCTCTGGCCCAGATAGGCCTCGGCGTCGGCCTTGAGCTTCTGCAGCACCATCGCGGAGATCTCCTGCGGGGTGTAGCTCTTCGAGTCGATCGTCACCTTGTAGTTGCTGCCCATCTCGCGCTTGATCGAGGAGATCGTGCGGTCGGGGTTGGTGACGGCCTGGCGCTTGGCCACCTGGCCGACCATACGCTCGCCGTTCTTGGCGAAGGCCACGACGGACGGCGTGGTGCGCGCGCCCTCGGCGTTCGCGATAACGACAGCCTCGCCGCCCTCCATGACGGCCACGCAGCTGTTGGTGGTACCCAGGTCAATACCGATGATCTTTCCCATGATGAATTCCTCCTGTATATCGAAATATTTTATAAACAAATCCATACCGGCTTCCCCTTGAGGGGAAGCTGTCAGCGAAGCTGACTGATGAGGTGTGTGGACAAGGCGTCCGCCTTATCCGGCCCTGCGGGCCGCCTTCTCCTCAAGGAGAAGGCCGTTTTAATTGGCCACCTTGACCATCGCGAAGCGGATCACCTTGTCGCCCAGACGGAAGCCCTCCTGGAAGACCTCGACGATCTCGTTTTCGCCCTTCGTCTCGTCGTCCACGTGCATGACCGCGTTGTGGAGCGCGGGGTCGAAGGTCTTGCCCAGGGATTCGATCTTCTCCACGCCCAGCTTCTCCATCGTCGTGCAGAACTGGGTCATGATCATCTCGATGCCCTTGCGGTAGGCCTCGTCCTCGGTGGGCTGCTTCAGCGCCCGGACGAGGTTGTCGTACACCGGCAGGAACTTCAAAAGCGTGTCGGCCTTGATGTCGGCGTACAGGCTGTCCTTCTCGCGCTGGCTGCGCTTGCGGTAGTTGTCATACTCGGCCAGCAGCCTCAGATACGCGTCCGACTGGGCCTGCGGGGCTTCGGGCTTTTTGTCCTCCTGCGGCTCGGCCTTTTCTTCCTTT
>JAEEGJ010022342.1_pt1 | contig 13448 bp, 10 predicted proteins | sample 8958761 | NCBI WGS metagenome assembly JAEEGJ01 (sample SAMN16246546, study PRJNA631951) | gut metagenome | biome: gut microbiome; feature: rumen; material: RS-attached | host: Bos | place: Iran: Karaj | collected 2018-10
ATCCTGTGCCGAGCAATCGGCGTGCCGGTTCGACCCCGGTTCCCGGCAGGAAAGCCTCTCTGGAAACAGGGAGGCTTTTTTTATGGAGAAACACATGACACCACACGTTTATCCGCGCCAGTGCGCATTCAAATCAATCGAAGATATAGAAGGAAAGAAAGTTACCATTATGGGACTTGGCCTTAACGGCGGCGGAGAAGCGGCTGTACGTTTTTTTCTAAAAAAGGGTGCATATGTAACTGTAACCGACATGAAGACTGAAGAGCAGCTGGCCGCAACTGTGGAAAAACTCAACTCCGACAAAAGCCTTGACCACAGCCGTCTTACCTACCGTCTTGGAGAGCACAGAATAGAAGATTTCGAAAGTGCAGATTGTGTAATCAAAAACCCGGGCGTTAAATTCGAAGGCAACAAATACCTTGCCGCGGCCCGCGCCATCGAAAGCGACCTCAGTATTTTCCTTCGCTTTACAAACTGTCCGATTATTGCCGTTACAGGCAGCAAGGGAAAATCTTCTACTGTGAGCGCAATTTATTACGGCTTATCGCAGGCCGGCTATACAAGCTTCCTGGGCGGAAACATCACCGTGAGCCCACTCACCTTCTTTGACGAAGTTAGCAGTGACACTCCGGTTGTTATAGAATTCTCGAGCTGGCAGCTGGCAGATCTCCGAGGCCGCGGAGTACTCCGCCCCCACATTTCAGTTATCACAAAAATTGTTCCAGACCACCAGAACTGGTACGGCGACATGGAATCTTATGTTGCGGACAAGCGTCTTATTTACGCAGACCAGACAAAGGGCGATTATTCAATTTTTGATTCTGACGACTGGGGCGACCGTTTTGCAGAAGAATCAAAGGCAACTGTATTGCGCTATGGGGCAAAGGCTAAATGGAGCCTTGAACTTGGAGAGCTTTTAGTTCCAGGCCCTCACATGAAAATCAATGCCCAGAATGCAGCCCTGGTAATGCATCTGATGGGAGTTCCTGACCAGCGTATTAAAGAAATCCTTCAGAAGTGGCCTGGAATTGACCACCGCCTCCAGTACTTCCACAGCTGGAAAAACGAAGCCGGTACAAGAATTAAGTTTTATAATGATTCCTGTGCTACAGTTCCGGAAGCGGCCGCTGCCGCAAGTCAGGCCTTTGGTAAGCCGGTTATTCTCATGACAGGCGGAACCGAAAAGGGACTTGAGCTTACACCTCTTATCCAGACTCTTACCGCGCCAACCGCAGACACAATTAAAGTAAAAGACCTCTACCTTCTTGCAGGCACAGCGACAGACAAGCTCGTGCCAGAGCTGGATAAAGCAGGTGTAAAATATCACGGACCCTATGATGGGCTGGACGCTCTTTTGAATGAAGCAAAAACTAATTTGTTAAAAGAAAAAGCCGGAGAAGAAATTTTTGTTTTCTCACCCGGCGCTACTTCTTTTGGAATGTTCAGTAACGAATTTGACCGCGGCAACAAGTATATGGCCGCAGTAAAAAAGATATTCGAATAAAAAAAACGGTGGTTTCGATAGGCCCGCCTTTGCGGGCACTCAACCACCGCTGCATCTTAAACCTTAAACAAATCTACCTGAGAACCAATCTTATCGATGGCAGTTTTTACCTGCTCAGAAATCTCGCTGAGTGTTACGCCGGTTTCATTAATCTTGCGTGCACCAACAGCCATTTCTTCCATACTGGTATTCATCATACTTGTAGCTTCAGAAAGGATTCCCATATCACGAACAATCTGAGCGTTTCTATCATTCATTTCATGTGAAGAATTTCTTACTTCACTTGTAGAAGTATTCAGGTGGCGAAGGGCTTCCATAATCTGCTTAGAACCTTCGTTCTGTTCTTCCATTGCCGAATGAATCTGAATTACAAGTTCATCTGTTTCCTTGATGCGGTTAGAAACTTCATTAAGAGCTGTACTTGCCTCGTTAGAAGAACCTACTACATCAATAATAGAAGTCATAATCTTTCCAAGCTGCTCACCAATCTTCTTTGACTGTTCAGAAGAAGTTTCTGAAAGCTTACGAATTTCATCTGCAACGACTGCGAAGCCCTTTCCTGATTCACCGGCATGAGCCGCTTCGATTGCGGCGTTCATAGCAAGAAGGTTTGTCTGTTCTGCAATAGCAGAAATTGCCGCATTGGCTTCCTGAAGCATTTCTGACTGGCCTTCAATCTGGCGAACCTTCTCATTAACATCTTCCTGTTTAGAGAATCCGATTTCTGCATTATCCTCAAGAGCCTTGAAGGAATTAGACATCTTTTCTACAGACTTATTAACCGAATTGATGTTACCAATCATCTCTTCTACCGCAGCAGAAGCCTGAGTTACACTAGAAGACTGATCTTCAATCAGGCTGTCGAGATCTGTAATGGCACTGGAAATATGCTGTACAGAATTGTTTGTTTCAGAAACACTCTTGCCCTGATTTGTAATCTGATTATGAATACTGTCGATGTTTGCAAGGATTTCAGTAATTGAACTTGCTGTATCCTGAGTACCAGCTTCAAGGTTATCACCACTTACACCAAGGTCAGCTTTAGATTCTTTAAGTGTCTTAACGATTTCCTGCAGCTTATCCATAAAGTTATCAAAGTTGATGATAAGGGCACCAATTTCATCGCGAACATAAAGATTACAGCGCTTTGTCAAATCTGCATCGCCGCTGGCAAGGTCGCCCAGGAATACTGTAACGTTCTTGATTCGTTTCATTATCCAGCGAACAAAGAAATATCCTATTGTTGAAAGAATAAGGAAAAGAATTACAGCAACCGGAACTATCATGGAAATTGTCTGATTTCTAACCTTATCAATTACCTCCATAGCTTTTGCAACAAAAACCATACCGGCAACTGTGCCGTCATCATTTTTGAGAGGTGTATAAACTGTAAAATAGTCAATCCCGGCAATTGTGTTCTTTCCTACATATTCTTCACCATCATAAAGAACCTGCTGAACAATTGCTTCATTATCAAGCTCAGTATTAAGCATATGAACGCCAAGTGTTGTTGCTGCACGAACTTTTCCATCAAATACGGTACATTCAACAGTATGATAATCATGAACAATACTTACATAACCATCAGACCCCATTGTTGCAATATCATAAGCAATAAGCAGACACCCCAATGTTTTTCCATTCTTAATAACCGGAGTAGCAAAAATCAGACCATAAGTCATGGTTCCAAGTTTAGAATAGGCATATGTTTTATGACCGTCGATTGCTTTTTTGACAATTGACAAATTTGGATGTTCACCAGGTTTAATTTCCCAGCCGGCATAAACAGTACCTGTTGTATCGGTAATAGCAAGAAGGTCTACACCGCAGATTTCACCCTTTTCTTTAAGATAAACATTAGGGTCATCTTTATAAGAACCATCCAGATAGCCCTTAATATGGTCGGTTGAAGCAAGCATATCTCCGTAACCACCAAGGGTATCAAGCCAGTCCTCGAGAATCCATTTAACACCGCCCGTTGTATTTTCAAGTTCTTCGACACTCTGAGCATGCATACCTCGGTTAAAGACTGCAAATGCTACTGAACCAGAAACAAAAACACCAATCATACTGGCGCCGACAATCATTGCAATAAGTTTAGTTTTTAATGAAATATTCTTTTTTGGATTAGAATCAAAACGATCCAAAGCTTTTGCCATATACAAACTCCTGAAAGCAAAAAAATTCCAACCTTTTCAATAATATTTTAATTATCGCACATTATGGAAGAATTGCAATTACTTTTTGAGGTTTTTAAAATTAAGGGCAGAAACAACGGCCGCAATACCGGCACGGCCAACGTTGGAGCTTTTGCCGACACCCCAGACCTGTTCACCGTTTTCTTTTGTAATCTGAACATAAGCCATAGCCTGGGTATCTGAACCCGAACCGACCGAATGTTCATGGAAGCTGGTGATATTAAAGGCAGGAGCCGGAGTCTGCTTCATGGCACTTACAAAGGCATCCAGAGGACCGTTACCATTTGCGGCAATTGCATAACGCTTTCCTTCCCATTCTACGGTTGCCATACCGGCTACCTGTTCAGGAAGATCTGTACCGCGTTCACCTTCTACGTGGCGTTCTGTAATATCAAGTACATTGAGCGGTGACTTTGTATAAAGCCAGGTTTCCGCAAAAATATCATAAACCTCGCTCGGACTAAGCTCTCGCTGAAGCTCGTCTGCCTGAGCCTTGATAACCGCGCCGATAAGCGGATGCATTGCCTTTGGAGCGGCAATTCCAAACATGGTTTCCAGAATATAGGCAGCGCCACCCTTTCCGCTCTGACTGTTGATTCTGATAATTCCATTGTATTCGCGGCCAATATCATGCGGGTCAATCGCAAGGTAAGGAATATCCCACAAAAGGGATGAAGCTTTACCTGCACGGGCATTCATTGCTTTTCTGATTGCATCCTGATGCGAACCGCTGAAGGCTGTAAAGACCAGCTCTCCTGCATAAGGGGAACGGGGATGTATTTGCATGGCAGTCAATCTGCTGAAATCCCCGGAAATTCCCTCCAGATCAGAAAAATCCAGCTGGGGGTCTATTCCCTGGGTATACATATTAAGCGCAACTGTAACTATATCCAGATTTCCGGTGCGCTCGCCGTTTCCAAAAAGGCAGCCTTCTACACGCTCGGCGCCTGCCAGAAGACCAAGCTCGCACTGAGCCACGCTTTCGCCGCGGTCGTTATGATTATGAAGGGAGATTATACAGTTTTCGCGCCCCTTGAAATTGCGGCAGAAGTATTCTATCTGATCTGCAAATTGATTTGGTAGATTGCATTCTACGGTTGCGGGAAGATTCAAAATCAGTTTATTCTCTGGTCCAGCTTCCCAGGCGGCCATTACTGCTCCGCAAATTTCCATTGCGTAGTCGCTTTCTGTCTGTGTAAAATTTTCCGGCGAATACTCAAGGCGGAAATTTGCCGGGCTGCGACCAGCCGCGGCGGCGTCTTTAGTAACTGTGCTTATATATTTTTTTACGCATTTTACTCCGCTTACGGCAAGCTCTATTAATTCTTCTTTTGATTTTCCAAAATTATATTTTCGCTGCGAAGGTGAAGTTGCATTATAAAGATGAAAGATTACGTTTTTTGCACCCTCTATTGCCTCAAAGGTGCGGGCTACAAGATGCTCTCTTGCCTGACACAAAACCTGGATCCATACATCATCGGGAATGAGATTTTCCTGTATGAGACGGCGGACAAATTCAAACTCTGTTTCAGAAGAAGCAGGAAAGCCTACTTCAATTTCCTTAAATCCGATTTTAACAAGCAGCTTGAAAAATTCAATTTTCTGCTCAATACCCATAGGATTTACAAGAGCCTGATTTCCATCGCGCAAATCAACAGAACACCAGACTGGTGCCTTGGTAATCGTATTTGAGGGCCATTTTCTGTCTTGTAAAGGGACCGGCACAAAAGCCTTGTATTTTCCATTTGGATTCATATATTCAATTTACCGCATAAACATTATTGAATTCAACTGCTATTATATAGTAAAATTATTCATCAATTATTGGAGGAAGACAATATGAAGAAAGTATTTAAGGCTTCATTGGCACTGCTCGCAGCTGCCCTCATTTTCGGCGCTTGTACAAAATCAAATGCAAACGCAAAAAAGGATTACATTCTTGCAACAGGTGGTACAAGCGGTACTTACTATCCGTTTGGTGGCGCAATTGCTAACATCTGGAACACAAAGATTGCTAATATGAACGTAACAGCTCAGGCAACCGGTGCTTCTGCAGAAAACCTTAGACTTATTAATAAAGGAGAAGCAGAGTACGCTATCGTTCAGAACGACGTTATGGACTATGCTTATCATGGAACAGACCTTTTTGCAGGCGAAAAGCTTACAAACCTTGCAACTATCGGAACTATGTATCCTGAAGTTGTTCAGATTGCCGTTTCAGAAAAGAGCGGAATTAAGTCTGTAGCTGATTTCCGCGGAAAGCGCATTTCTGTAGGTGACGCTGGTTCTGGAGTTGAATTCAACGCTAAACAGATTCTCGAAGGTTATGGCCTTACATTTGATGATATCAAAAAGAGCAACCTTTCTTTCAAGGAATCTGCAGAAGGTATTCAGAACGGAACTCTTGATGGTTGTTTCATTACTGCCGGTGTTCCAAACTCTGCTCTTCAGGAGCTCGCATTTACAGCTGGTCTTGTTTTGATTCCAATCGAAAAAGATGCTGCTGACGTAATCTGCGACAAGTATGGCTTCTATACATACACAACAATTCCTGGCGGTACTTACAAGGGAACAGATACTGATACTCCAGCTCTCGCAATTAAGGCTACTCTCGCAGTAAGCTCAAAGCTCGACGAAGATACAGTTTACGAAATGACAAAGGCTCTCTTTGAAAATCTCGACGAACTTTCCCGCGGTCACGCAAAGGGTAAGGAAGTTTCAGCTGCATCTGCAATCACAGGTGTTTCAGTTCCATTCCACCCTGGTGCTAAGAAGTACTTCAAAGAAATCGGCCTTAATGTTCAGTAGGAAATTAATTGTAGTAATTCTTTGTTTACTTGCTGCAGGAGGAGTTTTTTTTCTTCCTGCAGTAAGCGTTCTTTCGATAAGCGGCAGAAAAAATCCCAAAGAGGTCTTTTATTCTGCCGCTTTCTATAAAGAAGGCTTTATTATTTCTTATACGCACTCTGTAAACAAAGGCAGAGTACACGATTTTTACAGACCTGCCAAAGACGGCAGTCTTGAACTTTACAAAACAGAATTTGTTTCTTATGGAGCAGGAATCCCTGAACCAGAAGAAACCCCCGGTGCAGTTTTTACTGTAACAGATACCGGTTATTTTATCGAAAACTTACATAGAAATGTACCACGCCTTACAATGGCTGTAGGTTTAATTGCAAATCATTCAATTGCCGCTGGTACAGATTTTAAGGGGCAGAAGGAATTTTTTCTTACTGATTACTTTGCTCCGCAAACAAGCATAATTCTGGAAATAAAGAGAATATCTCTTGCTACATATATAATGACACTTTGTAAAAAAACGGGAGGTCCAGATGGACACAGAAAAGACGGACGAAATGATTGAAACATCCGAAACTCCGGAGGTAAAGAGCAGTGCAATAGACAGCATTCTTCCAACTTCCAACGAAGATGAAATGAAAAATCTTATGAAGGATCTGGATCGTGAACAGGCCTATCGTGAGCATAAATGCTGGAGACAATATATTACAGTTATTATTTCCATTATTTTTGTAGCCTTTCAGTTATATGCTACCCTCTCTGGACTCGTAACTGCCCAGATTCTCCGAGCAAGCCACCTTGCCTTTGTTCAGCTGCTTGCTTTCCTTCTCTTCCCGGCAACCAAGAAAATGCCAAGAAACACCCTGCCCTGGTATGATGTTCTTCTGGGCTTAGTTGGAGCCGGCTGCTGGATGTATATAGTAATCAACTTCCAGTCTCTGGTTCGCCGCTCAGGAAATAATACAACTCTGGACGTTATAATCGGAATAATTGGTATTTTGATTTTGTTTGAAAGCTGCCGCCGTATAGTTGGCCTTCCAATTATGACCATTGCTTCGGTTTTTGTTATTTACGCTTTTGTTGGAAAATATCTGCCGGGCTTTTTACATCATCGAGGCTATTCACTTCAGCGTGTAGTATGCCACCTCTTCTATAATACAGAAGGTATTATGGGAACTCCGATCGGAGCCTGTTCAACCTTTATCTTCCTTTTCATTCTTTTTGGTGCCTTACTGGAAAAAACAGGAATCGGACAGTTCTTTATTGATGTATGTAACGCAATTGCCGGCGGAGCAAGCGGAGGTCCTGCAAAGGTAGCAGTTCTTTCTTCTGCCCTGCTGGGAACAGTTTCGGGCTCTTCTGTAAGTAACACCGTAGGTTCCGGTTCCTTCACAATTCCAATGATGAAGCGCCTTGGTTACAAGGGTGAATTTGCCGGTGCCGTAGAAGCCTCTGCCTCTACTGGTGGACAGCTTATGCCGCCGATTATGGGTGCCGCAGCCTTCCTTATGTCAGAAAGTCTGGGGCTTCCTTACATCACAATTGTTAAGGCAGCTATTATTCCGGCTGTACTTTATTTTACAGGAATCTTTATTACAGTTCATCTTGAAGCTAAAAAGCTTGGCCTTAAGGGAATGCCTCGTGAACAGCTTCCAAAGTTCCTTCCTCTCTTTCTGGGCAAGGGCTATATGATTCTGCCTCTTGTAGTAATCATCTGGTTCCTCTGCGCCGGAAAAACAGCTGTATTTGCTGCCCTCATGGGAATTGTTTCCTGCCTTTTGATTGGAGTTGCTGTTTCAATCGTAGACCTTGCAAAGGGCCGTAAACCAACCTTCGGTTCCCGCGACCTTATTGATGTAATGTGTGCTGCAGCCCGCAACATAATCAGCGTTGCAATTGCCTGTGGTATGGCAGGAATCATTATTGGAATTGTTACCCTTACCGGTCTTGGACTTAAGCTTGGAGCTGGTCTTGTTTCACTTGCAGGCGGCAGACTCTTCCTTACACTTGTATTTACAATGCTCGCTTCTATCATTCTTGGTATGGGCGCTCCTACAACAGCAAACTATCTGATTACTTCTACAATTACTGCGGGTGCAATCATTCAGCTTGGAGTTCAGCCTCTGGCAGCCCACATGTTTGCCTTCTATTTTGGTATTATTGCTGATGTAACGCCACCAGTTGCCCTTGCCGCAATTGCCGGTGCCGCCATAGCCAAGGCAAGGCCTATGAAGACGGCCTTTAATGCAACAAAGCTTGCAATCGGAGCCTTTATCATTCCTTATATGTTTGTTTACAACTCTCAGATGCTTATGATTGACGCTTCCTTTGGAAGAATTCTCTTCATTATTGCAACTGCTCTGATTGGTATGTTTGGAATCAGTACTGCTCTCGAAGGCTACGGCTTTAACTTTACAGGTATTCTGCACGGAAGTAATAAACCAGCTGGCCTTGTAATAAGTCTGGATGTTATAGAACGCCTTCTCTTTGCTGTTGCCGGTCTTCTTTGTGTAATTCCTGAAACCCGTTCAGATATCATAGGTCTTAGCATGATGGCAATTTTGATTGCATATCAGTTGATTGTAAAACGAATTTTATTGACGAAGAAACAATAATATTATTAATTTATATATAAGAGGTACAAAACATTATGAAAATCAAACCATTAGCAGATCGTGTACTCGTAAAAAACGACAAAGCAGAAACTAAGACAGCAAGCGGACTCATTATTCCGGAAGCTGCACAGGAAAAAACTCAGACAGCAGTAGTTGTTGAAGTAGGACCTGGAACTGATGAGAATCCTATTACTGTAAAGAAAGGCGATAGAATCATGTATGACAAATATGCCGGAACCCAGGTAAAGATTGACGGTGAAGATCACCTTATTTTGAGAATGAGTGATATTATCGCTGTTATTACTGGTTAGTCAGTTTTAGTTTATCTTTTAAGATAGATGCCCTTGCGTTGTCAGGATACAAAGAAGATGCGTATTCTGCAGAACGGAGGGCATTTTTTATGTCTCCGTCGCCGGCATAAATACAGGCAATCCTGTAAAAGATTTCAGACCGCTTTGCATTGCTGCTTTCGCGGCCGGCAGTTTTTCCATAAAGATCCAGCGCCTGTATTTTTTTACCCAGTGAAAGATAAATGCTTCCAAGATTCAGGCAGGTTGAAGTTGAAACGGCAGGTGAAATAAAGCCTTCTTCACGGAGACCGGAGCTTTCGTATACACAGTATTCATGAAGGCGGAGGGCTTCTTCTGCCATTTTGTTTTCAGCGGCAAACCAGGCTCCAAATTCTACAAAAGGAAGGTCATAAGCTCTGGTCTTCTCAATAAACTGCTCCCAGAAATCTCTTTTAGAATCATAATCACTTACGCTTGTAACATAACTGTAAAAAAGTTTCCAGGCATCTTCATACTGCTTGGTATTCAAAAGGAAATTAAGGGCATACTGAACCAGAAGCCCCTTGTATTCACCGTCTTCGTTATAGCTGTTTTCCAGCATATTCCACAGGTCACGGTTTTTATCTTTTTCAGAAATCGAAGAATCAGTTTTATATTTTAAGTCCAGTTTAGCAATATGCAGATAAGGGGCATTTGTACGACGAAGAGCTTCTTCAATTCTGTAAAGGGCATCGCTCATAGGTATTTTACGGCGGTTATCGTAACGCTCCATTTCCAGAGTTGAAATACCAGCCCTTCTAAGGGCAGCGATTTCTGTATCTTCTTCCCTTTCGAGATTTGAGCGGTAGGCAAAATCTGCATATAGGATAAGAGCCGGCACATTATCAGGCCAGCGGTTTACAGAATAGAAAAGCAGGTCTGCATTCTGGTCTTCCAGGCCCTGATTTTCAGCCCACTTTGCGCTGTTCAAAACAATATTCGAAAGGAAGGCTTCATCGGTTTTGCGAACCTTAAGCTCATCAAGATTAAGCACAACTCCGCGTCTTGCATTTTCTGCCGCTTCCATTTCGGAAACAGCCATGTAGGCATCTGATTCCAGTGCCACCTGCTGAACAAGAGAGGTCTTAAAGCTGCCGGTATTCTGGTAGCCTGTCATAAGACGGCGGGAGTTTTCTATTGCATCAATTGTATTATAGAACTGGCCGGCATCGTAGCAAACCATAGCCCAGAAGAAGGCATCATCTGCGTCTAAGAAGGCTGCAGGATAGAGAGAAGCAGCTACGTCATAATGACCATGTATAAGATTAAATACAGCACAGTTTCTGAGCCATACAGGACTCTTTGAGGTTTTATAGGCATCCAGGAAAATCTGATAGTAGGCTTCATCGGTATAAAAGGCAAAAGGATTTTCGGCTGCCGCAGCTTTTTCTGCAGATTCACGCAGAATATACTCCGAGTATAAAGAAGCGTATTTGGTTCCGCGCAATTTTTCCGCCCATTTTCCAGCCTCCGCGAGGCGGCCTTCCCTTAGCAAAAAAGCCGAATAAACCGCCTGAAGTTCCTGGTTGCCGCCGTTCTTTTTCAGAGCTTTTTTCAGCAGCTTTTCGGCACTCGCAGACTCACCAAGAATCATGTAGCGCTTATAAATACCAATATAAGACCAGGAATCATAAGCACGTTTTTCTGCCTTACGCAATTCCTTAAGGGCAGACTGCATCTGATTCTGCATTACAAGAGCGTCAATAATATCGAACTGGCTTGTTAACGAGTTTTGTTCTGCCCTCATCCGGCAAGCGGGAAAGCAGAACAAAATCAAAGAAAATAAAAGGAATGTGAATAAACAGCGTTTAAGCTTTCCTGGCTTCATCTTTTCCTATTTTATCAAGTACAGCATTAATAAACTTATAGGAATCATCCGTGTCAAAGTCTTTTGCAATATTAACCGCTTCATCAATGACAATCTTAGGTTCAGCACCCTTCTGGAAGAGAAGCTCATAAACACTCACACGAAGAATGGCAAGTGCAACTCGACTTATTCGTTCCATACTCCAGGAAGCCGAAAGATGACTTTCAATAAGCTTATCAATTTCGTCTATATGATCGATTGTACCAGCAATTATAAGACTTGCAAAGGTTCTTTCTTCTTTTGAGGTTTCAGAAGGTTCAGCCTGCTGCTCAGACTGACTCTGAAGCCAGGAGAAGGACAAAAGGTCATCTAAAGAAGCTTTAGTAACATCCCAGGAATAAAGAGCCTGAAAGGCAATTACTCTACCATTTCGTCTGGACACTTAGTTCCCCCAATCAAGCAGCTTGGTTAAAGCATCGCCGGTTTTCTTCATATCAACATTTTCTGAAGTGTGAAGCTCTTTTGCAAGGTCCTGGGCAGCGGTATTCAAATAAAGCTGCTGCTTCTGCTGAGTAAGATTTGAGCGGATATAATCATAAACTGTTACAGTTGTTTCCGGCTGAACGATATCTCCAATTGCAAGCATCTTAGCATTATATTTTTTAATTATGCTAAGGAAGCGGTAATCATCTGAAGTTTCACCTAAATCAGAAATATAGCCTTCACTCTGCTGGAAAACAAGCATGAAATTCTGGAAAGACATTCCGATTCCATTTGCGGCAGCTTCTGTTTTTGGGAGAAGGAGCTGACCAGCCTGATAGCCTGAGTTGTCTGCCTGTGACTGAACTGCAATCTGGTCTGCAGAAAGAGTCTTTGCTGTATACTTATTAAGAAGATCTGTAGCCTTATCCTTTGCTGTATCAGGATTACTTCCCTTTGGAACAATAACCATAAAGAGATTTACCATATCATTCCATACAAAAGAAGATTTATTGCTTTCATAAGCCATTCTGATTTCTTCGTCTGTAGCTGCAACCTTCTGAATTTCATCCTGTTTCTTCTGAACAACATACTGCTGCATCATAAGAGTATTCTTGAGCTTCTTCTTGTATTCAACCTTGTTCATACCAGTCTGCTCGAGAAGAACTTCATCAAGACTTTTTCCGTACTGCTTTTTGAAAACCTCTTCCATTTCTTTTTCTGTAAGGCTTACACCAAAAAGCTGGCTCATATACTGAATAAAATACTGATCTACAGCGCTGTCTGAAATATTTATTCCAGCCTTTGCAGCGGCCTGGACCATAAGGGTTTCTTTAATAAGAGTATCCAAAACCTCTTTTCTTTCATCTACAGTAAGATTTCTTCCCACTTCCTTTTCTGAAATAAGACAGCGGGCTTTGAGCTGCTTAAGAGTAATAAATTCATTCTTATTAAGCTTTACAACTGCAATCTGAGTCATATCTGCTGACTGAGCAAAAAGTGCAAGGGTTGTAAGCACTAAAACTGAAAGAACTGCAATAATTTTTTTCATTTTTATAATCCTTAAAAAAAGTTTCTCTTGTTTGTCCGTAATAATAAAACCACAGTTACTGAGGTTAGTTACACTATTTATCTAGTGGAAGACCACCGCTGATTACTGCACGGATACGGCGAACACCAGCCGAACTTGACTGTTCCTTCTGAATCTTGAAGTCACCTATCTGAGCAGTGTGCTGAACGTGAGGTCCACCGCAAACTTCCTTGCTGAACCAGTCGTTCTTAGCGTCGCGGCCGATTGTGTAAACCTTAACGTCTTCACCATACTTGTTAGTAAAGAGAGCGCGGGCACCTTCTGCCTTAGCCTTATCAAGTGGCATAACTTCCATAGTAACCGGCAAGTCTTCCTTGATTTTTTCGTTTACGATGTCTTCAACCTTCTGGATTTCTTCCTTAGTCATTGGACGTTCGAAAGTGAAGTCAAAACGCATACGCTCATTGTTTATATTTGAACCTTTCTGAGCAACCTGGTCACCGAGAACGTTTACCAGAGCCTGCTGCAAAAGGTGTGTTGCAGTGTGATACTTTGTTGTAATTTCAGACTGTTCTGCAAGACCACCCTTAGCGACACCTGCGTCTACAGTTTTACTTGCTTCCTGGTGCTTGCGTTCAGCTTCCTTAAAGCCTTCAACGTCTACTGTAAAGCCGTTTTCTGCGCCA
>JAEEGJ010022345.1_pt1 | contig 13448 bp, 10 predicted proteins | sample 8958761 | NCBI WGS metagenome assembly JAEEGJ01 (sample SAMN16246546, study PRJNA631951) | gut metagenome | biome: gut microbiome; feature: rumen; material: RS-attached | host: Bos | place: Iran: Karaj | collected 2018-10
TTGGTATAAAAGAATTACCCAATTCATATGCTTTACTTTCAAACATTCTTTGATATTCAATACCATCAAATATATTATTGCCAAAGTCGTCTGGACTAACAGTAACTACTATAGCAGAATTACTAGAATTAGACATTCTATCATAGTTAGACATACCATTTATTGCTAATCTATTAACTTCAGATGATGCATTAACAACATATCCTCCAGGACACATACAAAATGAATAAACTCCTCTACCATTAGAAGCTTTATATGTAAGTTTATAAGATGCTGTTCCTAATATATTAAAATCAGCATCTCCAAACATACTTTTATTAATATCTTCTCTATTATGGATTATTCTAATACCAACTGCAAATGGTTTAGCTTTCATATCTAATCCTTTATCATTCAACATATAGAATGTATCTCTAGCAGAATGCCCTATACATAAAAATAAATTATCACATTTAATTTCTTCATTATCATTAACAATAATAGATTCTACTTTATTATCTTTAATATTGATATTCGATAATTTAGTACTATAACGAATAGTTCCACCCATATCTATTATTTTTTTTCTAATATTTTTTATAACAGTTCTTAAAATATCAGTTCCAATATGAGGTTTATAATCATATAAGATTTCTTCTGGAGCTCCATTTTCTACAAATATTTCAAATACTTTCTTAAATCTAAAATTTTCGTCTTTAGTTAAAGTATTTAATTTACCATCTGAAAATGTTCCTGCTCCTCCTTCACCAAATTGAATATTTGATTCAGGATTTAGTTCATTAGTATTAAAGAAATCTTCTACATCTTTTACTCTTTCATCTATAGATTTACCTCTTTCTATTATAAGAGGCTTATATCCATATAAACTAAGCATATAAGATAAAAATATACCTGCTGGTCCAAATCCAACAACGACAGGTCTATTAATCATTCCTTTAGTTCCCAATGATTCAAACTTATATTCTTCATTTCCTACTTTTTTAATAGAATCATTTATATATTTATCTTCATTATTAATACTAATATCTAAAGTATATACAAATAATATATTTGATTTATCTCTAGCATCTATAGATCTTTTATTAATCTTATATTCTTTTATATCTTGTTTAAATATTTTACTTAATTTATTTTTAATAGCTTCATCTTGATTACATTTATAATTTATTTTAATATTACTAACTCTAATCATTATTAATACCTCTTGAAGCAATTAATGCCGAATATATTGCAAATGCTATATTATATCCACCACAATCACCATCAACATCTAATACTTCACCAATGAAATATAATCCTGGAACTTTATTAGATTCAAAACTAGTATTAATATTACTTAAATCTACTCCACCTCTTGTAACTTGAGATTGATTATAATTCATTGTACCAGTTACATATAATTTGAAGTTGGTTAATTCATTAATTAATATAACTTTTTCATCTTCAGTTAATTCCCTAAAAGTTTTATTTCTAAGAATATCAATATTACCTAAAATAACATTTGCTAACTTATCATTAATCATTCTCTTTAATACAATATTAATAGTATTATTAGTATTATTTAAATAAGTATAAATATTACTTATAGAAGGGACAAAATTAATACATACATATACATCATCTTTTTTATTTAAAGCAATAGATGCATATCTAGATATATTAAATACACATATACCAGATACTCCATAATCTGTTAAAAGTATTTCTCCTGATTCTTCTTTTAATAAAGTATCATTATTAAACGATGATACTATAGCCTTAGTTCTAATACCATTCCATTTATTAAAGAAAGATCCTTCACAAACAAGTTTAGTAAGTGATGGAAGAGGTCTTACTATATTTAAACCTAAATCATTTAAAATATCATACCCATAAAATTTATCTACATTTATACCAGAAATAGACCCCATAGATAAAACAAGAATATCACAAGTTAAATCATCATTAATAATAAATTTATTATTTTCTTTTTTAATACTAGTAACTTCATAATTACATCTTATTTCTATGTCTTTTTTATAGCATTCATTAATAAGAGTATTATTAATAGTTTCACTTTTATTTGAATATGGATAATAATATCCATTTTTAACAGAGTATTTAACTCCTAAACTATTAAATACATCAAGAACTCTATTAGATTCTGCTAATAAATAATTAATCTTATCACTTTCACTATGATATCTATTAATATCTTGATCATCATTATAAAAGTTACATCTCCCATTACCTGACATTAATATCTTTTTGCCAGGAATACTATTTCTTTCTCGGATTGTTACTTCGTTAAGGTTAGTCTTTGAATTTAATGCACACATTAAACCAGAAGCTCCTCCTCCAACTATAATTACTTTACTCATAGTATCACCTTCAAACTAGATATATTATATCATATTTGTTATAATTAAATATAGGTGATACTATGAAGAAAAAAATAATACTTGTCTTGTTTACACTATTACTTTGTGGATGTTCATATGATAAATATGAAATGCCAAAAGATGCTTTTATTAATACTAATGAAAAAGAATATAAAGTATATAGTAAAGATGGTAAACTATATGATTTAATTGGAGACAATAACGTAAAAATACTTAGTAAAAATGAAGTGTTAGATACTGAAGATATTGGTGAAAAAGAAATTGAAGTTAGTTATAAATATAAAAAGAGAGATTACTTATACAAGATTAAATATACTGTTATTGATGATGAAGCACCAATACTACTTGGATCTAAATCTAATGTTACATATCTAGTTAATAGTGAATTTGATTTATGTAATCTAACTAACTATATCGATAACTATTCTAGAGTACCTACTTGTTCTATAGTTGGTGATTATGATCCAACTAAAGTTGGAACATATTATCTAAAATATAAAATAAATGATCAAAGTGATAACTTTGTAGAAGAAGATTTTACATTAAAAATAGTTAGTGAACTACCAAGTTCATCTAGTGGTGGTAGTTCTTATAAAAAAGAATATGTTTTATTTAAAGATGAAGTTAAAAAAAATAAGAATGAAAAAACTATGGTGGGTATAGATGTAAGTAGATGGCAAGAAACTATAGACTTTCAAAAAGTTAAAGATGCTGGTGCAGAATTTGTTATTATGAGAATTGGTATACAATCGGATATAGATGCTGAAATATCTAAAGATGTATACTATGATAGATATTTAAAGGATGCTAAAGATGCTGGATTAAAAGTTGGTGTATATGTGTTTACTAGTTCTATAAATGAAGAAATGGCTAGAGAAAATGCTAAAGAAACAATTAAATATTTAAATGGTGTAGAATTAGATTTCCCTGTAGCATATGACTTTGAAAACTGGTCTGATATTAAATCATATAATATGAATTTACATGACTTAGAATCAAGTATTAATACATTTAGAGATGAACTAAAAAAAGCTGGATATGATACTATGCTTTATTCATCTAAATGGTATTTAGAACATGTATGGCCTAATGAAGATGAATATCCTGTATGGCTTGCTCATTATACATCTAATACTAATTACCAAGGTAAATATATATTGTGGCAGAAAACAAATGAAGGAAAAATAGATGGTATATCTGGAGATGTAGATATAGATATTTATTATATGCAATAAAAAAGACATTCAATGAATGTCTTTTATTAATGCTTTAATATATTTCCCACATTTTCAAAAGTAGTATCTTCATCAGGTAAGTTCTTTAAATATTCAACTATAGCATAAGAAGATAATCCTGTTTCTCTAGCTTCTCTTATTTTTCTTTTGAATGAAATATATTCAATATCTCTTGCAGTAGGATTAATTTGTTTTTCTGAATAATACATATTAAATATATCTTCTTCAGTATAACCATGTTTTAAATTATCTAAATATAACTTATAAATTCTTGCGGCTTCTTTATTTGTCATATATATCACCTCTATTATTTGTATTATATCATATTACTCTCTATTTCTATTTCTTTTCATTTGATGTAATAGTTTTAATGTCAAATCATTAAAATCTACACTAGGTTCTATATCATCATCAGTTTTATCACAAAGAGGTTCAACTACTACTCCATCCTTTTTTCTTTTTTCTTCGTTTAATTCGTCAAACTCATCTACTTGATTAATTGATTGAACCATTAAAGTTACTAAATTATGAATATAAGTTTTATAGAATAACGGTAATGATGCATAATCATTTATATATTCATCATCAAATGATAAATTTTCTTGTTCATCATATAAAGTGTAATAATGGAATGCTAAATCTAATAAGATATAATCATCTCTTTCTAGGTTTTCAATATCTTTACCAATACTATCTATATATAAATATGCATTAAATAGTCTTAATACTATCTTTTTTAATTCAAGATAATATTCATTTAAGAAATAATATGATATATCATTCATCATACTATCCCTATCCATAGGATCTACACCCTCAGGTAAGTAATTACCTGCCATTAATGCATAATCCATTATCATTTCTGATTGTGCTTCGTCAGATAATTCACCAAGTTCTGGAATATATGTTGAAAATGTCGCACTATTATTTCTCATCTTTTCTAATAATGCTGCATTTAAAGTATCAACATCATGATTCATTTCATTATGAATTTTACAAAAACTTTTAATTGAAATAACTCCAGATTGAATAGCTGTTGAAAAGTTCTCATAAGACTCTAATGAATTAGCTAAAATTTCTTCTCTTTCATAACTATCTGCATTATCTATAACAATACTCCAATCCATATTATTAATTCTATATGCTTCATATGAATAAATTTTTTTAACAGCATCTAATTTTAATAATCTATCTATTACTCTAGAAGTAGCAAAATGTTTTGTATTAAAATTTCTTACTTTTGCATGAAGTTTATCTAAGAATACTAACTTTCCACTATCTCTTTTTATAATTCTTCTTTCTCTTTTATATTTTTCAGACAAATCGAAATATAAAGAAACCATGTTAATAGTATCCATGTTACTTACATAGTTATATAGAATCTTGTTTAACATTTCATTAGTATTACCAGGAATCATATGCTTTCTAGACATAACCTCACACCCTTATTACCTTTATTTTATATTATTAAATATAAAATGTAAATATTATGCATTTTCTATAGATCTAATAACATTTTCAGAAGATGCTTTCTTAGATGGAATATAGGCTCCTAAGGCCCCTAATCCCATACTAAGTAATATTAGTAATATATTATCTGATAATCTCATAGAATATATTTCAGATGACTCTAATAATTCTTTAGTTACCAAATTAATTGGTCCAGATAGTATTATAGAAATAAGTATACCTGTTATACCAGAGATAAATCCTAAGATTATATTTTCACATATAAATAAGTATTTAATATTAGTTTTGCTAACACCCATACTTCTTAGAATTCCTATTTCTTTTTTTCTTTCTAAAACAGAAATATAAGTTATTATTCCAATCATAATCGAAGACACCACTAATGATATAGAAGAAAAGAAAACTAAAACTGTAGTTATTACATTTATTATTTTAATAGACATATCATAAAGTGTTTTAGATTCATCAATTATATTTACTTTATTTAATACATAATCTTCATTATATTTATTAATTAGTTTAATAATATTATCTTTAGACTCAAAAGAATCAGGATAAACAAGTATATTACTAATACACTTTTCTGATCCTAAATAACATAAGAATTCTTTCTTCTCTTTTTCGCTTAGAGGCTCTCTAGTTATTAAGTTATAATCCTTATTCTTTTGTTCACTTACTATATCAGAGTTTTTATTTTTACTAATAACTTGATTAACTAATGTATCCATATAATAAATGGAATTATCAGACGTGACTTCATCTACTTTATCTTTTTTTACTTTTATTATACCTACTATCTTTAATTTAATATTATTTTTATTATCATACATTTCTTTATCAATAGTTTTCTTATTAAAACTATCTTCATTTCTATAATAAAAATCATTATTCAATACCAGTTTAATCTCTTTATTAATAATTGTATCTAAAGCATCATTATTCTTTAAATTTAAACTCTTAGAGATATCAGAAGAAAAACTATTATCTGTATTTATCTCTAATAAAAGTTCATCATACCTAGATGGTAATCTACCCTCTACTAAATCATAGTTTTCTTTTATATTATTAGGCATAGTTTTAAATATACTATTATCTAACTCATAATAATCTTTATTAATAATATTTAGTTTAACTAAATAATTATACTTAATTGATGATACATATTCTTTATTAATATTATTAAAATAATTAATAAATGTTTTATTAATGTAATTACTATTTTCATCTTTATTAATATTAATAATCTTTGATTCACTATATTTTTTATTACTCTTTTCCTGTTTATACGCAGATATAATTACAGGAACTTTATTAGAAATATATTTTTCATATTCATCTAAACTATCATTAAATCCATTTGAAATAGATAAAATGATTGAAATACCCACTATACCTATCGAAGCTGTTAAAGCAAGTAATATATTTCTTTTCCTTTTAAGTTTTAGATTACTATAAGCTATCTTAATAATAGTTTTAATATTCATCTTAATCTTTGGTATTTTAAAGTCTTCTATAATATCATCTGTTTTTTTATTACCAGTATCACTAATTATTTCTCCATCTTCCATAGTAATAATTCTATTAGAGTATTTCTTAGCAAGTTCAATATTATGAGTAACCATAATAACTAGTTTTTCTTTAGATAATTCTTTCAATATATTTAATATTTCTATACCAGTTTTATGATCTAAGGCTCCCGTTGGTTCATCACAAAGAATTATTTTTGAATCAGATGAAATAGCCCTAGCAATAGCTATTCTTTGTTTTTCTCCACCAGATAAATACATAGGAAGTTTATTCTTATATTTATATAAACCTACTTTCTTTAAGGCTTCTTCTGCTTCATATATAACTCTATTTTCATCATCATAAGATATAGTCATTTTAAGTTTAATATTATCTATTACTGACATATGATCTATTAAGTTATAATTTTGAAATATGAAACTAACATATTTATTTCTATAACTATCAAGTTCATTATCAGAAAACTCTCTAATATTTTTACCATCAACAATTAACTCTCCAAAATCACTATTATCTAGACTTCCTATTATATTTAGAAGTGTGGTTTTACCGGAGCCAGATTTACCTACTACTGATATTAATCCCTTTGAGGATAAATCTAAATTAATATTTTTTAAAGCAACTTCATATATACCATTAGAATGGTAACTTTTACATATATTTTTTAATTCAATCATAATAACACCTATATATTATATTGACTAAAAAATAAAAAGTTCCACTATTTTTTTAATAGTGAAACTACAATTAATTCAGGTCTATTATTTACTCTTATAATTGCTTGCATAGAATTACCAAGACCTCTACTTACAATCATTCTTGTATCTTTATCTATATGCATACCCATAGCATACTTAGGAAATAAACCTTGATTTGGTGAAAATATAGGACCAAGTAAAGGTATTCTAAATTGTCCTCCATGAGCATGTCCAGTAAATACTAAATCTATATTATAATCAGTATAAATATCAAAGTATTCTGGTCTATGTGATAATAATATATTATATTCTTTTTTCTTTAAATTAAAGCTATCTAAATACTCTTTAATAACTTCTTCTTCATCCCTTGGCATACCAAATATTGGATCTTTAACACCATGAATAACTATATTATTATCTAGTTTAATAGTTTTATTTTCTAATACATTTACTTTATTATCTAGAAGAATTCTTCTTAATTCTTCATAGCCTCCAAATAAGTATTCATGATTTCCTGGAACATAATATATAGGAGCTAAATCATGGATTTCTCTTATTAATGTTTCTGCATATTTAGCATCATCTATATCAATTAAATCTCCAGTTATAACTATTATATTTGGTTTTTCTTCTTTAATTATTTCTACTATTTGTTTATGAAGCCATTTATTCTTTTCATTATGAAAATCTGATAATTGAACTATTTTATAATCCTCTTCAATTTCATTAGTTTCTATTTCAAAATGATTCTTTTTAACTTTAAAATCTTCATAATAAACATTTATTATAAATAGTATTAGTAATACAATTACTACTCCTATAATTATATATATCATTTTTTACCTCTATTCTTTTGTTTTTTTTCCTTTGTTAAAACATTTGCATTTGCTAAATCATCTTTCTTTGGAGAATCCTTAGCGGCCTCTACTAATATTTCTTCAAACCCTTTAGGTAAATGAATTATAAAATAACCACGTAGTATTTTTTGCTTTCTTAATTCTGGAGTTACTACAGTATACATTCTAGTTTCATCGCTTTGAAAAATAAAACTAAATTGATAAGGTAACATTGATGAATCAAATGCACTAATATAATACTTACCTTTTGATAAGTTTCTAACTCTATTAACATAATGTTCTAGTCTTCTGTTACATATACTATATTCATTCAATGTTATAAATGCTGTAGCTGCTACTACATATGGACTAATTATTCTCATACTATTTCCAAACCTTTCTATGTTGTTTTTTACCCTGTAATATCATTATAACATAAAAAAAGATAACTATTAATCGTTATCTTTTTTATTATTAGTAAATCTATAAGTTTTTGTACCCATTATATCGGATAAGTCTTCCATAATATTATTACCCTTATTACTTAATAAGTACTTTTTAAACTCTTTCTTAGTTTCTTGTAATTCTATTTCAGCTTCATTATCACCTGGAATTGAATATCCATATAGACGATTATGCATATAAACTATATACCAGTTATCACCAATAAATACTAATGAGTTTTCTACAGGAATATTTAACTTTCTATAATTCTTTCCTTCTAATAATGAACCCATAGCTCTTATTTTATTTACTTTATTAACTAATTCATCAGTTATATTACATGTAGCTGTTATTTCATTTCTAGTTCTCTTATAAGTAGGTTCAACATCTTTAAACTTTAGACTATTTTCATCTAATTTAGATGTATCGCCAGCCATACATATTAATTGGAATTCTTCTTTTACAAGGTCTGTTGTAAAGAAGTTCTGTTTATAAGATTCTTTTAAATTTCTATTTAGAATAAAATCTTTCCAGTCCTTTTCATTTTTCGCATATAATTGTAGTCTTTTTCTAATCCTATCAGTAACAGTTTCACTTACATTTCCTTTTTGACGTTCCATAGCATAACTTCTTGTAATAAACACATACTTTATTCTTTCTTCTTCACTTTCATATTTAAATGAATTAAGAATAATATCCATACAAGCTGTTCTTAATGTATCAATTATTTGAGAAGTTTCAGAATCAGAATTATTAGAATAATCATTATTACCTAAGTCATAGATTGTTCTTAATTGGTTAATAAGTACAGTATTACCATCTCTAAATCCTGCTACTCTAGCAACCATATTACCTTCGTTATCAGTAATCTTAATAACAAATCCATTTTTATCTAATGCGCAATAATGGAAGAAATCATTATCTGTACCATCACATTTAAAGCATGAATGTGTATCTATACCAGATAATAAATATGAGTCATCCATAATATCATACATAAAGTATTTATAATTATTTGTTTGACCATTTATAAATGGAACAGTAAATTCTTTTCTAAGTGCTCTTTTACATACTAATTCTTTAGCTATTTCTATAATTCTTGCAGGATCTTCATCTGTATAAGCTAAGCTTGTACCTAATTCCATAATATTTTCTTTTCCAAGAATTGCAATAGCTTGTTCATCAGCACAAGAAGAAATAAATACTGCTTCCATGTAGTCATTAAAATCATCTAATTTATACTTATATGAGTTAGATAATTTAACGATATCATGCATATTATTAATTAACATATTTAATGTATTAATATTAACATAGTTTTCATCATTCATTAGTAAGAATTGTATTAAACCACTATTAGATACAAACTTCTTTAATTCTCCGTACATATCATTATCAAATATAGTATCTACACTTCTTAAATTTCTAGTATTAATACACTTTGTTCTTAAATCACTTAATTTAAATGTTTCTAAGAACTTCTTACTATCAAACACATAATATTCATCAGTAAACGGAAAATCTTTTTTACTTATTTCTTCTTCAAGACTTTCTTTTACCTCTTCGTCCGAAACACATATAGTTTTAGCCTTTCTTATAAGACGCTCTTTTATCCAATTAAAGGCTCTCTTATGTAATTCATAGTCCTCTATTTCTTCTAAGATAGCTTTATTATCAAAAATATCTATAATCTTACTATGTATTTCATATTTACCACTATATTCACTAAAGAAAATCATATCTCTATAATTAGTTAATTCTATATCAGTATAACTAATATTTCCAAGATTTAATCTTTTAACTAGTTGTAAAGCAGCTATTAATCTTCTATAAGTATCATGCTCTTTTGGTTTATTATAAAAATCATCAATACTATTACATCCATCTACAAGGAATCGTTTAGCATACTCTCTAGTTAATGATCTTTGATCTTCTTTAGATAATTGTGCTAAGAATTCATATAAGTCTCTATCATAAGATTCAAATCTCTTTGCTAATATTTTTCTTTGAATATTTAATCTTTGTTTTTCAAATATCTTTTCATTATCTTTTCTAATAGCAAACCATTTCTTTAATTCGATAGTATTCTTTTCAATTTCATTCTTTTTATATAACTCTTTACATTTAGCAGAATATAAAGCACATAATCTTGATAAACGGTTTCTTACATCATTAATATCTATAATTGTAGATTTATCATGATAGAAATCATATAGTTGTATTAATAAATTTTCTAATATTTCATATTTGTCTTCTAATACTTTTTCCATATTAGTTAATAATTCGCCAAGATTATTTAGTGACTCATGAATACTATCATTCTTTTGAATTTCAGCAGTTATCTTTCCAAAAACATTTTTATATAAATTAGCATTTTCATATTTATGTTTTTTCCATGATAATTCTGCACTATAATTAATTATTTCTTTAAATGATTTTATGCTTGGTTTAGTTTTAAATGCATCAATAAAGATATCAAAATATCTATTCATAAATTTATTAATATTTTTCTTACCATTACTCTTTTTAAATGCATCTGCTAAACGTAATAATCTAAAATTAATAACTCTAGATTTACTCTCTTTTTCATATAGATCATCTAATAAATCTACTGCACTATATAAAGAGTGTTCCTTATTAAATACACATAAAGATACATTTTCTAATTCTTCTTTTGTAAATCTGTGACGATTAGATAGTAAAAATTCTATAACTTCAGGAGATTTTTTTTCTTCATCACCAACATATTGAATAGATGACATAGCGCGTCTTAAAGAATTCATAACAACACCATGGTTGTTTCTTAAAATTTCAGGACTATCTGCATTCAATATAAAATATGAAGAATATACTATTTCTAATAAATCATTAAATTGTTCTGGATTATTAGAAAAATATTCCCAATCAACATAATTAGCATTATGAATATCATTAGTTAATATTGTTTTTATTATTTCAAAATTATGTATAACAAATTCTGGAGATTTACTTGATAATTTGTATCCTACAGAATTACTTGATACTAATCCAATAACTTTTTTCTTTATATCATCAGTAAAGTTATTAATATAGTTAATACTATTTACATCTCTATCAATTGATACTTCTATACATCTTAAATCATTTCTAATAAAGAATGGAGTAAATGAACCAATTGTTAATTCACTATCAAAGAAAGCTTGAAATAGGATTTCTTTTAAAGAATATGCTAACTCAAAATCATTTTCTCTTTGACCTGAAATAATGTCTTCTATTTGATTAAGAGCATCATTTACTTCTTCTATATTATATAAATACTTTAAATTTTTAATAATAAAGTTTCTTATTTCTTTTAGTTCTCTTATAGAATACATTATTTCTCACCTCCATTATCTAGAGGTTTTCTATTTGGTTTATATTTATATGTAGGAACATATTTCTTAAAGTCTGCTGCTTCTCCAATAGAGTCTTGATAATCAAAATATGGAGCATTATCTATATCCCTTATCATTTTTTCAACTCTATCTATTGAAGAATGTAATTCTGAAATTGAAACATATTCATAGTTTGAATGTTCATTATGATATCCTGCAGATACATTAACAGCAGCTATATCCCATACTCTACCAAGAACAGAAATATCTGAATTAGTTCCAACTTCCCATCTATAACCAAATGTTCTAACATAGTCAATAAATGGTATATTCGCACATTGATAGAAAACACATTCATCTTTACCTCTTCTATCAATCTCAATAATATATTTATACTTTGGTTCTCTAACACCAATAACAGCTTTATGAGCACCTTCTAACCCTTTTTCTTCATCTTCAGTAAATAATACACTTGGTCTATATTTTTCTAGGATTTCCATAATAGCATATACACCGCATCTATCATCTCCACCAAGAATACCATCAGGATTATATAATTTATCTAATTCAGTATCATGTTTTACTTCATATGGTGGTTCATCTGCCTCAGTATCTAAGTGTGCAACAAGTAATAAAGGAATATCTCCTTTAGCATATAAGAATCCATCTCTATTAACAGGACTATAGTTTTTAAAGCGCAATAAAACATCTAAATGATCTTTTAGTTCTTCTTGCGTTTGACTAAGATAAAATATTAAATCCTTAATATCCCTCATTACTAATTAACCCCTTTCTCAAAATTACGCTTTATTATACTATGTATAATAAATATTTGCAAATTTTTGAAATAAAAAATGAACTATAAAAGTTCATTAATTTATTTTCTTTAGTATTTTAATTTCTCCTTGAAACAAATACTCTGCTTGGTTTTCATGATATGGTTCTGTAAATACAGGATCCCAATACTTTTTAGATTTTTCTATCATATCATGACCATTAAGAAAAGAATCTGGTATAAAAGCATCACTTGATTTAAATAATGTCCCTGTTCCAGATACAATATATATTTTTGTTTCTTCATCTAATACATTTGACCAATGTCTTATTCCATTCGCATCACAAAGCCATATACTATTTTTTCTACTTGGTAAAGATGGATCTACTAGTCTTCTAGCAATTTCCATATAAACTTCTCTTTGAAATAAAGAATTGAATACAAACATACCTGCTTCAATCATTCTATTAAATTCAACTAATAAATGTTCATTTTTTGATGGATCTTCTAGGTATTTTAAATATAAATCTACGGCTTCAGGATATGCATCTAGTGCATCCCCAATTCTAGATTTATAACTACTATCAACCTTTATTGTATTTCCTTTTTTCCATAATTCTGGATATATATCTTCTCTATGAAAATGATAAAACTTTTTATTTACTACTTCCACGTTTTTTCACCATTTTAACTTTTGTTTTAGCCGCTTTATCAGTTTTAGATGTTACA
>JAEEGJ010022346.1_pt1 | contig 13448 bp, 8 predicted proteins | sample 8958761 | NCBI WGS metagenome assembly JAEEGJ01 (sample SAMN16246546, study PRJNA631951) | gut metagenome | biome: gut microbiome; feature: rumen; material: RS-attached | host: Bos | place: Iran: Karaj | collected 2018-10
AGGCCACCGGATCAAGCTATGACAGTGGCAAGATCAACGGTCTGGAAGCTATTGTGACGGCATATCCTTTCACTAACGCCTCTTCCGGTGTAGCTCCTGTTCCCGTGAGCGGCCTCGATGAAAACAGCAAGGTAGAATTTGCCGGCGCTTCGACCAAGAGCATCGTTTCCGTTGCTTCTTACGATGAAGGTGCATCTATCAGCGATGATGCTTCAAACATTTATGTCGAACTCAGCATCCCCAGGAGCGCCATGAATCTCGCTTCCGGCAGCATCACCGTCGGATGTGCATTCGATTATTATGTAACCGGCACGCAGAGCGTTACTGTTGAGTAGTAACAGCCTCTTTTGCTAAAAATTAATCCGGTCCGCCTTATGGCGGTCCGGATTTTTTTTGTTATATTTGGAGGATACTATGACATAACCAATTCTTTCGGATATGAGAAAGTGCCTCTTTGTTCTGCTTGCCGTGTTTTGTGCGCTGGTTTCCGCCTGCGTGCAGAAAGAACTGCCGGCGGACATCAAATTCGAAACAAGCCCCAAAACCCTGTATCTCAAGGGAGAAGGGGATACTCGTATACTTAACGTAAAAACCAATTCCCCTGCCTGGAGCGTTTCCGCAAATGTGGATTGGCTCACCATATCTCCGGACAGCGGCAGCATGGATGCCGGCGTCACGGTTGTAGCCGCGGAAAACAAGGAGGGCACAAAGCGTTTTGCCACCATAACCGTCAAGGACAATTCCGGTTTCGGCTACGTCAACATAGCCGTTGCCCAGGTAATCCCCGGCGAAGATCCAAACCCCAATACGCCTCCCTCTCCCGGCGGGGGTGAGGAAGAAGAGGTGGACAATTCGTCCCTCGTTATTCCCAAGGCGGATTTCAATGTAAAATCGGCCTGGAGCCTCACAGGATCTGTAATGGGGCTGGGCTGGACGAAGGATTATGCGATGTATGAAGAGCTTGAAAACGGCTGGATCGCCGCTTTCGACGTTGAGGTTGGCGCCGGCGAAGCTTTCAAATTCCGCAAAGACGGCGATTGGGAATCCGGAGACCTGGGTGCCGGCCGTGGAGTCCCCGAAATCGACAAGAAATACAAGCTGGCCGATAAAGGCGGCGACTTCAAGCTTCCCTCCGGAAAGTACGACATGTACATCCAGCCCAACTTCATGCTGCTGTATGTGCTGAATGCGGGCTCAACCTTCACGCACGGAGATGCTGTAGCAAAGGCGGAAGAGTCGGAGAATGTGCGAATCTACATCCTGAACAACTCCACCTGGACAAAACCGTACCTGTATGCCTATGCCGCGGGCGGTTCCCTGCAGCCGAACGGCGCCTGGCCGGGCACCTATGCCGCAGGCACCAAGCAGTTCGGGGATTACACCTGGACATACTGGGAGGCCTCCGGCTTCAACGGCGTAAACGGTGTATATCTTATCCTGAATAACGAAGGCTCGCAGCAGTATCCCGCCCAGGGCGAGGAAGAGCCCCTCTGGAGCAACCTCACCATCCACAATACCCTGTATTTCGTTTGGAACGGAACCACTGTAACGGAGGTGGAAGATCCTTCCGCACCCGGTGTAACCGGCACGGGCATCGAACCGGCCAAGATGGAGTTTGGTTCCAGCTCTTGGACGGTTATCGGCACGCTTGGCGGAACTAAGTGGGATTATGATTTCCCCATGGACACGGAAGGCTACTGGGAGGTTGCCCGCGAGGTTTCCATCGCGGCAGGGGAGCAGTTCAAGTTCCGCCAGAACCGCAAGTGGGACAGCAATCTCGGCTTCGGCGAGTATTCGGATACGGAAGCCAACCTGGCCAGTCTCAACACCAAACTGGAACTCGTTTCCGGGGCCGGCAACATCAAGCTTGCGGCCGATGGAAAATACGACATTTACCTTTGTGTCGATAACAAAATCGCCTACATTCTCCCTGCCGGCGCGTCATGGACGCACGAGGCGGAGGGCAAGCCGGATTATACCGCCGGCGGCGAGTATAACCCGAACCTGAGCCCCTCGGCCAAGAAGTCCGGCATCACCTATCAGGTGAACGTTTTCAGCTTCAAAGACAGCGACGGAGATGGCTACGGGGATTTCCAGGGCATCATTTCGGAACTGGATTACTTCGACAAACTGGGTGTCACCGGCCTGTGGCTCAGCCCCATCCAGCCCGCCCAGAGCTATCACGGCTACGACGTAACGGACTATGAAGCGGTGAACAAGCGCTTCGGCACGGAGGCGGATTTCCAGGAGCTCATCCAGAAAGCCCATCAGCACAATATCCGCATCTACATGGACTATGTGATCAATCACTCGGGAGACCAGAATGTGTGGTTCAACGACGTGAAAGACAACGGCACCAAGAGCCCGTACTGGAACTACTATTCACTTTCGAAGAATCCGGAGGCCGATATCAAAGCCGGCAGGATTGCCCAGATACCGGCATCGTTCGGCTTCAACCAGTATAAGTGGTTCCCCGTAACCATCGGCGGTGGCGGAAAACATAGGTATAAGATAGACCTTGACTGGACGAACGCCTCCGCTCCCACCATGACGGTTACGGAAACCACGGATGCCCCCACAACGGGCGGTACATACAATAACCCCGCGCGTTACCTCTACTGGGGCGCCGGCACATACACCCAGTTCGTGGATAATGGCACGAACAAGTATACCCTCGTGCTGGAATACCAGAGCGCGTGGGGCTGCCTTGTGCGCACGACAAACCAGGATGTGTGGACGGGCAAGAGCAAGTGGGGCTTCAACAAGGTTGGCGACCAGATGAAACTGGGCGTCGCCCACACGCTTTATTCAGATGACAATCCGGACAATGTGCAGTCCATCGTGATGCCCGGCGGCGAACTCTACTATTATTATACGGAATTCGGCACCGGCATGTTCGTAGACTTCAACTACGGCCCTGCCTCCAGCTGCTCTTCCTCGGATGCCTTCAAGGCCATCATGCACGGCGTGCAGAAATGGCTGGAGATGGGTGTGGACGGCTTCCGTCTGGACGCCGTGAAGCACATCTACGCCAATGAAACCGGCCAGGAGAACAAGGATTTCTGGCGCGCGTTCTACAATGCCTCCAACACAATCTACAAGGGCTCTGTAGCCAAAGCCGCCCGCGCTGGCCTCACCGGCTGGCAGGATGAAAACATCTTCATGGTGGGCGAGGTGCTTTCCGGCGACGGAGACTGCACGCCGTTCTACTCAGGCCTTCCCGCCCTCTTTGAATTCCAGTTCTGGTGGGATGTGCGCGAATGCCTGAACAACGAGACCATCTATGCCGCCGGCTATGGCCAGAACTTCCCCGGCTCGCTGTCTTACCGTTGGAACAACCACAGGGGAGTTCGCGAGAGTGCCATCTCCACGCCCAAACTGGCAAACCACGACGAAGACCGCACCGCCTCCACCCTTGGCAACTACAAACCCAAGATCCGTCTGGCGGCAGCCGTGCTTCTCACAGCCGCCGGCCGCCCGTACATCTATCAGGGCGAGGAGCTTGGCTATTGGGGCACCAAGGCGGGTGGCGACGAATATGTTCGCACGCCCATCCTTTGGACGGCGTCAAAGAGCTCCGCGGCAACCAAGGGCGTTTCCGGTAAAGTGGACTGGAGTATGCTCCAGCCGGCTATTTCCGTTGAGCACCAGGAGGCCGATGAAACCTCGCTCCTCATGCTCTACCGCCGCTTCGGCTATGCCCGCAACGTGAACGCAGCCCTTGCCGATGGCTGGCCGGAGCCGGACAACCAGGACAACTATGGCGGCAAGATAGCCGCCTGGTACCTGCACGCCTGCGACGGTTCGGGCAAGGAAGTGCTGGTTATCCACAACTTCGCATCATACCAAATAGACGTCGACCGCAGCGGAACCTCCAACAACCTGTCGAACATCCTCGTGTCCAACGGCAAGGTGTCGGTTAACGGCCGCACGGTTACAATGCCGGGCTACAGTTCGGTTGTATTTGCTTTGAATTAAACCCATACAGAATATGAAACGGACAGTTTACGCGCTTTTGATGGCGCTCGCAGTTTTCACATCCTGCAAGAAAGATCCGCCTGTAGACGTTAACAATCTCAGCGACAGCCCCTGGACCCTCGTGGGCACAATTGGCAGCTCCGCCTGGGGGCAGGACTTTGCGATGAATGTCGAAGGCAACTGGCATGTCATCCGGAATGTCATCGTCACCGACACCGACGAGTTCAAGTTCCGCAAGAACAAGAGCTGGGACAATAACCTCGGCGCCGGTGCTTCCGGCAGCAAGACCAAGGTCTATGCCGATAAAGGATTCGCCCTTATGCCCGGCGGCGGCAACATCCAGATAGCCGCCGGCAAGTACGATATGTATATCGCCCCGGATAACCAGCTGGGCTATATCGTAGAGGCCGGATCCAAATTCACCCATGTGGAGGAAGGCAAGGTAGTAAAAGGCGGCACGCTCTCCGGAGAGTATAATGCCTCGCTGGCATCATCGGCCAAAAAGGCGAATATCGCCTATCAGCTTAATGTTTATTCATTTGCCGATAGCGACGGCGACGGCTGGGGCGATTTCCAGGGCATCATCGACCATCTGGATTATCTGGATGCGATGGGCGTTACTTCAATCTGGCTGTCTCCGGTGCAGAAATCGCAGAGCTATCACGCCTATGATATCACGGACTACTATGCCATCAACCCCATCTACGGCGGCAAGAATGCGACATCGGCACAGGCTGAAGCCAAGTTCCAGGAGCTCATAAACAAGGCCAAGGAGAAGAACATCGTCATTTACATGGACTATGTTCTGAATCACAGCGGCGACCAGTGCACCTGGTTCAAGAGCGCGATGCAGAGCTCCGACTCGCAGTATCGCAACTACTATGTGATATCGGACAATTATACTGCCGATGTTGCCGCCGGCAAGGTGGATAATTTCGCCGGCCAGAAGGATCCCCACATGGGAGCATGGCACGCGAAAGCTTCCGGAAATGCGGGCTACAACGGAGTTTTGCACTTCAAGCTGGATGTCAGTTCGGCATCGGCCCCTAAAATAACCATAACCCAGAGCACGGAAACTGTCCAGAGCAGCAATACGGATACTTCCGTTAACTGGTTCATCTGGGATAACAATGCCCAGAGGATGTACAAAACCGGCACCAACATCTACGAGATTACGCTCAGGGTAAACAACAACTGGGGCATACTCGTGCGGAGCAGCGCCACAGAATGGGGTAATCACAAGTGGGGCGCGGCAGAGGGCAAGCAGAGCGTTACTTTCGGCACACCCATCACGCTGGTAAAAGGCGATGCGGCAAACGACATCGTGTTCTCCGATGTCACCTGGTATTTCGGTTCGTTCGACGCGTCCATGCCGGATCTGAACTACGGTCCTTATACCTCGTGTGCCACTTCCCCCGCGTTCGTCGACCTGGCTGCATCGGCCGACAAATGGATCAACATGGGCATCGGCGGCCTTCGCCTGGATGCTGTGATGTGGATTTACCAGTGCAACGCCACTGCCAACGTGGCCTTCCTGTCCGCCTGGTACGACCACTGCAACGCCACGTATAAGGGGTTGGGTCACACCGACGACTTCTTTATGGTGGGTGAGGCCTATGACTACAACGCGGCGACTGTGGGACCTTACTACAAGGGCCTTCCTTCCTGCTTCGACTTCCCCTTCTACGGAACGCTCAAAGACCGTATCCTGCGTGGCTACGGGTCGGATTTCGCTTCCACGGTTGCGGGTATCGTGAACACGTACACCAACAATTACAACAGCCGCAAATACACCCATTCCGGCGGCATGATCAGCTCCATCAAGCTCTCCAACCACGACGAAGACCGCGTTGCTTCCGACCTTGGCAATCACGACCAGAAGAAGCGCCTGGCCGCCGCCGTGCTGCTCACTTCACCCGGCAAGCCTTTCATCTACCAGGGTGAGGAACTCGGCTACTGGGGCGTGAAGAAAAGCGGCGACGAGAATGTGCGCCAGCCCATCTACTGGGAGAAAGGAGGGAGCGTTCCCGAAAAGTGGTGCGGCTTCGACAAGTCGGTTCTTGGCGAGGGAATGTCGGTGAGCGAGCAGGCGGCAGACAACAGGTCCCTGCTGCAGCTGTACAGGCATTTCGCCTATGCGCGCAATGTGAATCCGGCTCTTGCGGAAGGCACTCTGCAGTCGGTTTCCAGCGGCTCCGACGCCGTTGCTGCATGGTACATGACGGCCTCTTCCCAGAAGGTCCTTGTCCTGCATAACTTCAGCGGCGCTTCCATCGAGGTCACACGCGCATCAGACAAACTTACCAAGATTGTAGTCGCTAACGGAGATATCACCGTTTCCGGCAGCACGGTAACCCTGCCCGCCTACTCCTCGGTAGTGTTCGAGCAGTAAATATCAGATAAGTATTTCTTCGAGTTCGATTTTCGGAACGAAGTGAACGCCGTCCTTGCGATAATACGCCAGGGCGGCGCCTTCGTGTACCCTGGTGATGTAGATACTCTCCGCAGGTTTGCCGATGGCGATGACGGCAAGGGGCTTAAGGGGGAGAGCGAGGCCCTGCGTGATTTCATCGGCCTTGAAATTGAGGATGAAGATGCCCCCGAGGCCCATCGACGTGGCTTTAAGCAGAATGTTCTGCGCCGCCAGCCCAAGGTCCATATCCACGATGCGGCTCTCCTCCACGGTGGAACAAATGACGATGAACGCGCACGGCTCGGTGCCGGGAAATGGCAGATTGAGTTCCGGCAGCGCCCCGCCCAGCTTGATGTGGGGGAGTATCTTGTCGGCATCATCGGCAGTCACAAGACGGTAGCGGAGTTCCTGACGGTTCATCCCGCAAGGGGCGAGCTGCGCAGCCGCCACCATCGACTTAAGTTCCTCTTTCGTTACGATGCGACCGGGATCATACCCGCGATAACTGCGCGTACGCTTGATCAGCGAATCCAGCGACGGATTATTCACTACACGCTTCCTCGCCGGGCCCTTCTCACTGAGCTCCTGCTCCCTTCGTTCCAGATAATTATCGGCCATCTATTTAGTTGTGATTACGATTACTCCGTTGGCCCCGCGCACACCGTATATGGCGCAGGCCGATGCGTCCTTCAGGACTGTGATTGACTTTACATCGTTGGGGCTGAGCCATTTGACATTGTCCACAGGCACATTGTCCACTACGAATAACGGTTCATTGGAAAGGTTTATGGAACCGATTCCGCGAATGAGTATCCTGTCTCCGTTTACAACAACCCCGGGCACTTCGCCCTTGATATAGTCGTAAATGTTGGCGTACTGTGAAATGGTATTATCTATGGGCACATCTGTTATGGACGATGTTTTCTCACTCTCCGAAATCGTTCCATATCCTATATTATACGTCCTCCCCGCCGAATTCCCAGCCGCCGTCCCGCACCCTCCTGCCAGGCCGGCCGCCGCCACCAAAGCCAATATGATGAATCCCTTCCCCATACCCCGCAAAGCTACGACTAATAATCCAAAAAAGCAATCGCCTATTCTTACCGCGCGCGTGCGTTTTGTTTTCTCACAAAAGATTCGTAAATTTGCGCCCGCTAAAAACGAACGAGGTTTTTAAGCACGCTAACGAACGAATTTACAATACAATAACAATGAAAAAACAGAACTACGAAGCTCCCGTGATGGAGCAGATGGAAGTATCCGTTGAAATGAATTTCCTGGGCACAATCAACAGCGTCTCCAACGCCCTTGGACGTTCCACCACAGAGTCCGCTACGAACTATAATAATGGCGATGCAATTGATTGGTAAAAGTATTCTGGCCATGAAGAAGTTTTCATTTATTCTCGCAGCTCTCGCCATCCTTGGCGTAGCATGCAACAAGCAGGAAACCCCTGAGAACACCACCACTCCGGAAGAAGACGCCAAGGAGATGGTTCGCATCGAACTCAAAGTTTCGGTAGATCCCGAAACCCGCGCCACAATGGACGGCAAGGATCTCAAGTTTGGCGTGGATGACATAATCTCCGTCCTCGGCACCTCCGGCTCAACAACCAATATCTATTACCTCACCTATGAGTCGAAGGACCCCGATACGGGCGTTATTACATTCTCAACAACCGCCCCTGCCAACGTTGAGATTGGCGATTATGCCTATTATCCTTCTGACCTCATTGTTCCGAATGGCGACGAGCCCATCGATCCTCTTCAGATTCTGTGGCCTGACATTTATTGGACAACAAGCGTGAAGCTTCCCATGATGGCTGCAATAGACCTCACCAATAACACAGCCGAATTCCACCACCTTGGTGCAATACTCAAAGTGAATGTGGTGAATCCTCCGGCAGAGTTGGGCTTCCTCGAGTTTAAAACTTCAACTGCTTTCGTTGGTCGGTACAACGTAGATCCCGACGATTGGTCAATGGAAATTGTTCCTAGCTCTGATAATCTTAATTGTGAAGCAGTACAGGCAACATCCTCCGTTAATGTGTATTATATTCCCATTCCTGCCGGCACATATACCAATTTCCAGCTTGGCATGATTGACTCTGAATATGTCCCTTCCGGAGACAATTTTTACCTCAAGCAGCGCACGGCAAAAAATATTACAAATGGCGCCATCTCTCCCACCCGCGGCCAGATGGTAAACCTTGGCGATTTCACGTACGATGTGGACGAGATTGCTGAATGGTATATCAATGGTTATTCAACAGGCTGGAATAAGAATAAGGATACCCGTTACATTAAAGTCGGCGAGAACAGCTACCAGCTTGTGGCTTATGCACAGCAAGATGGATATCGCATCTATGATGGTGATTTGAAAGAATATGTGGGTGCTACGCAAGGTGCCTGGTCTGGTGCTCTTGCTGCTTACCAGAACGACGATAAGGTTATTCCTTTCACCGAGAACAAGTTGTTTTATGCTAAACTAGATAAGGTAAACAATGTTTGGCAATTCGACAACACTACTAGAATTGATAATTGGGATTGGTGCTGGAGTTCATCTTATACTGTAGAATTCCGTTCATCAATTGATAGTTGGGGAGCAGGCGTTGCCCTCAATAAGTACAATTACAACAATAATATGTGTTGGAGCGGAGAGGTGACAGTCCCTTCAAATGAAGTCTTTAACTTTAAGTTTAGGACTAAAGAAGGTCCCAGTGGCACAGAACAGTGGCATGGCAAGGATGGCTTGAAGATTATTGACTCAAAGCCTTATGGTTCTGCAGAAAAAGGTAATGCTGGCAATGATATTTCTCTTCAGTTGACACCTGGAACATATATGCTTTATCTTGATCTTCATGAATATAACTTCATGTTCGTGAAGCAGCCTAAGGATTAAGCATTACTGCATAACTGAACAAAAGGACGACCTTTGCGGGTCGTCCTTTTGTGTCTGGTGTGCGTAGAGGTACAGTGGGATGGACCTCTACGCACACTTTTGCGGGAAAAACGTGCGTAGGGGTGTCAGGCGTTGGACCTCTACGCACACCCTGCGTCTATTCCGGGCGGACGTAACGAGAGCCCGTGATTTCTTTCACGGCGTCGATGAAGGCGGGGGAGTAGGGCGGGGAGGTGCGGCGGCCGGGAACGAGTTCGCCGTTCTCGCTGGGCTGCATGATCTGGTCGTTGTGCTTCACGATGAGGAGCCGGGCCAGTTTGTCCCAGCGCTGCATCATCTTGTCGGTGTAGGAGATGGTTTTGGCGGTGAGCAGCTCGGTGAGTTCTCCCGGGGTGAGGGAGAGGGAGCGCTCGTCCACATCGGCCTGATCTGCCTCATAGAAGTCTTCCAGTTCTTTCTGGGCGTCCCAAAGGTCGCCGATCATGGCGCTGTAGCGGGGGTAGATCATGTTGGCCACGAAGTTGTTCATCCAGAAGGCGCTTTCCGTGCTGAATTCGCGCACGTTGTTGTTCTCGCGGCGGAAGGGCTCGGGGACGCGGTTGATGCCGCAGTACACGGGCACGTAGGCCACCATCGACGCATCGTCTAGGTTGAAATATGTGATGCCGCCCACGGCATCGGGCAGCCAGCTGCGCATGCGGCACACCATGGTCATTCCGCTCTGCTGGCAGCCGATGGGCCTTTCACGGTACATGGGTGTGCCGTCCGAGGCTTCGAAGTTCACGGGCTGGTTTCGGTAGGGGGAGGCCCAGGGGCCAGCGCTCACGTCGGCAGTCATGTCAAGGGCGGTGCCTTCGTAGTGGTCGCGCATGTCGGCCTGGATGTCGCGGTAACTCACTTTTGCGTCCGGTTTGATCCAGAGGGGGAGGGAGTCGTACTCGCTAAGGTCGCCGTTCAAGAAGGGGAGGTAGGCATCCATCGCCTCGTCGTCGAAATGACGGCGGAAGAAGCTCCAGACCCTGGCTTCGCAGTAGCGGATCTTGCCGAAGCCCATCGGCCCGTAGGCTTCGCGGAAGCTGAAATCCTTGTCGATGCCGTTGAAATACCCCATCTCCCTTGCGAAAGAGATGACATCGGCCGAATACATGCACTCATCCGGGACGATGAAGTAGCCCTTCTTCTTGTCCGGCTTCTTCGCCTGCGGGAACTGCCTGATGCGGCTGGAATTGGCATAGGCCGATATGCAGTCGTCCGGCACGCGCAGGGCCACCCACACGGCGCCTTTTCGGCCCGGGCCCTTGCCGATGATTTCCACGATCCACGCCTCCTTGGGGTCGCAGATTGCGAACGATTCGCCCGTGGAATTGTAGCCGTATTCCTGCACAAGCTTATGCATCACTTCGATGGCTTCACGGGCCGATGCCGACCGCTGCAGCACCAGGTTCATGAGGGTGAAATAGTCCAGCCAGCCCTCCGGGTTGTGGAGCTCTTTTCGCCCGTCCCAGGTGGTTTCCACCATGCTCACCTGCTTCTCGTTCATGAGCCCGGCTACGGCGTAGGTGTATTCCGCCTGCGGGATATAGTGAACCTCGCTGGATCCCCAGCTGCGGATTGCGATCATCTCGCCCTTGGCGTGGCGGCCGGGCGCGGAATAGCTGAGCGCTCCGGAAAAACCGAAGCCGTCGCAGTTGTAAGTGCAGATTACGCTGCCGTCTGTTGATGCGTTTTTGCCCACGATAAGGTTGGTGCAGGCGTAGGAGTTCACTGTGCTGCAAAGAGTTGCCGCCATGATTGCCGCGGCGATGAGTTTTTTCATAATCTTTTGTCTTTGATGCAAATATATGGAAAAGAATTTACAATTTTTGCTTTTTTCTGGGCTTGGCGTCTCCCAACCACGCCCGCACTGCCCCCTTCTCATCCAGAAATATAGCCGAAATCATGGATGAACCGCCACATTTGCCAACTCATCCACGAAAACAGCCAATACCATGGATGAGTCCCGAAGGCAGTTTTCTCCCGTCAAATCTGCGGGGAGCTCCGTGAAAGGGCTCTCCTCGATTTGCCGAGGAAAACTGCCCGCCCTAGGCTTGCGCACAATAGCGTAAAATGGATGTGGTTGATATTCAAGGAGATACGAAAAGTAAATGCGGCATTATGCCGCATTTAAAATCAACAAGCCGCTGATTCACAGCGAGTTCCATTTTACGCCTCAAAACTGACTACATGGATGAATTGTAGGAAATTATAGCTACATTTGCGGGAGTTATGGAAAAGAATGGAAAGAAATTGCGCTTGCCGCTGGTTGTGAAGGTGCTCATTGCCATTGTGCTGGGCGTGGGCATCGGGCAGTTTGCGCCTGCTTGGGCGGTGCGTGGTACCAATACGTTCACGGGGCTGTTCGACCAATTGCTCAAGTTCTTTATTCCGTTGATTATCGTGGGGCTTGTGACTCCGGCAATTGCCGATGTGGGCCACAAGGCAGGGAAGATGCTGCTCATCACCGTGGGGCTGGCGTATCTGTTTACTGTGCTTTCCGGCATGTTTGCATATCTGTTCAGCATCGAGCTGTTCCCGCACATACTGGACACATCGGCCCTTGGCGCCTTGGAGGCTGCAGGGCGTGAATTCGAGCCGTACTTCAGCATCGGCATACCTCCCCTTATGGATGTCATGACGGCTCTCGTGCTGTCGTTTATGCTGGGGCTGGGAATCGCGTTCTGCAATGCTCCAAAACTGCAGGCGGGGTTCGGGGAGCTGAAGGAAATCGTCGTCCGGAGCATCGAGAAGGTGATTATTCCGCTGCTGCCGCTGTATATTTTCGGCCTGTTTCTGGACATGACAGCCGCAGGGAAGGTGGGCCCCGTGCTGGGCTCGTTCCTGCTAGTGGTTGCGGTGATATTCCTTATGACCATTGTGCTGCTTGTGCTACAGTACTGCATCGCGGGTATCGTTACGCGGCGAAATCCGTTCAAACTGCTCATCGGCATGCTGCCGGCTTACGTTACGGCGCTGGGCACGGCGTCATCGGCCGCTACAATTCCGGTTACGCTGAAGTGCGTGCAGGGTAACGGCGTCAGCGAGAGCGTTTCCGGCTTCACGGTGCCTCTGTGCGCCACGATTCATCTCTCCGGAAGCACGCTTAAAATCACGTCCTGCGCCATTGCGCTGATGCTTATGCTGGGCCTGCCCTTCGATTTTCCCATGATCCTGGGCTTCGTGCTTATGCTTGGCGTGACGATGGTGGCCGCCCCCGGCGTTCCGGGCGGTGCCATCATGGCCGCCCTGGGCGTCCTGTCCAGCATCCTTGGCTTCGACGCCACCCAGCAGGCCCTTATGATCACACTTTATATCGCGATGGACAGTTTCGGCACGGCCTGCAATGTGACCGGTGATGGTGCCATCGCCTTGATTGTAGACAGAATCAAAAGAAAATGAGAAAGTTAGTTCTGGTCCTGGCGGTCATTTTCGGGATGACCCCGGTCTTTGCCCAGCAGAGGGACACTCTGCGTATCCTCGCCATCGGGAACAGTTTTTCCGTGGACGGGGTGGAGCATTATCTTTGGGAACTCTTTGACGCTGCGGGGATTCCCGTCGTTATCGGAAATATGTACATCGGCGGCTGTACCCTTGAGAAGCACTGGAACAATGCCCTCTCCGATGCTCCGGCCTATTCCTACCGCAAGATACGGGGCGGGGTGAGGACTGTGACCAAGGATTTCAGTCTCGAAAGGGCCTTTGCCGACGAGGACTGGGACATAGTCACTTTCCAGCAGCAGAGCGGCCGTAGCGGCAAGTATGAGACCTACCAGCCCTGGCTGCATTCACTTGTGGTATATGCCCGCGAGCGCACCCGGCCGGACAGCAAGTTCCTGTGGTACCAGACCTGGGCCTATGCCCAGGATTCGGGCCACAAGGAGTTTCCGAATTATGGCTGTAGCCAGAAAAAGATGTACAAGGCCATCCTCGCCGCTTCGCGCCGTGCCGTCCGCGCCGAGAAGTTCAAGGGCGTCATCCCTGCCGGAACGGCCATCCAGAACGGCCGCGCCAGCTCTCTCGGCGACAGTTTCAACCGCGACGGCTTCCACCTCGAGAAGACCTTCGGCCGCTACACGGCTGCCTGCACCTGGTTCGAGGCGATTAGCGGAGTGTCCATTGA
>JAEEGJ010022347.1_pt1 | contig 13447 bp, 15 predicted proteins | sample 8958761 | NCBI WGS metagenome assembly JAEEGJ01 (sample SAMN16246546, study PRJNA631951) | gut metagenome | biome: gut microbiome; feature: rumen; material: RS-attached | host: Bos | place: Iran: Karaj | collected 2018-10
CACCAGCAACTGCTTCACTGAGGACGGCCGCACCATCGACCGCAAGCTGAACGTCGCCATCACCCGCGCCCGCTGTCAGCTCCTGATGACGGGCAACGCCCGGCTGCTGCGCCGCAACCCCGTCTTCCGCGCCCTCATTGAGCAATCTTCATAAAAAAGGTAGGACAAAAGCAATCTTTTTCCCGGAAATGTTGTAACTTTGCACCCCAAATTCCAGAAAGCTGATGTCATTCCTTACCCGCACATATCCATTCAAGAAGAGTCGGTTCTGGCTGAGAGACAGCATCGTCTATGGTGTCTTTGTCTGGGCGATACTCTTTCTCTTACAGCCGTTCGGATTCAGTATGTATCAAGGCAGCAAATGCCTGGTAGCCGCTTTATTCGGACTCGTCACGACCGGCTGCTATGCGCTCTATGCGTGGGCTGTCGTCGAGCCGTTATATGCTCGCGTCAAGCCGTGGCGCATCTGGCATCAGGCGAGTGCCGTACTCGGCCTGATACTCTTTATCGCCATCGGCAACTTCCTTCTGTTCTCATTCGTCTTCACTTATCCCGTCACGCTCCAGCTGTTCCTCATTTTCCTGTACTGGACGTTAATCATCGGGGTTATCATCACCGCACTGACCGTCGGCTTCGAGTATAACCTGAGCCTGAGAGAGAGGATGGAGGCTCTGCTGAGCAACACGACGGAGGAGCAGAAGGACATTACAATCACCATCCACGACAACAACGTCAGGGGGAACGACCTCACTATTCCCATCAACAGCCTGCTTTATGTCGAGGCGCAGAAGAACAACGTTTCTGTCTGCCATACGAAAGACGGGAAGCCGACAGCCACGGAAGTTCATACCACGCTGACGGCCGTCATTGATGAGCTGAAGGACTACGAGAACATCTTCCAGTGCCACCGCTCGTTCATCGTCAACGTGAACAACATCACCTCGGCCAAGGGCAACTCCAACGGCTATCAGCTGACGCTCGGAACATGCCCTGCCAGCATCCCCGTCTCCCGCTCATACGTGCCTCGGCTAAAGTCGTTTATCGCTTAGTCATTCGTCCTCAGTCTTAGTCATTCGCCGCCGGGCATAGCTTTCCGTCAGCGGTTTTAGCTGTCTGTCACGGATATTTGGAGGGGTAAGAATCTTGCCGTATCTTTGCGGCATGAAACATCGGATTACGCATATCGTTTTAATGCTGACGGCTGCCTGTAACCTGGCTGCGCAGACCCTCGTCTCGGGCACTGTCAGCGACGGGAGGGAACCGCTCGCTGGAGCCAACGTATTTATAATAGGTACCATCGACGGATGCCTGACCGACTCGCTCGGACGATTCTCGTTCGCCACGTCAGTAGCTGGCGAAGTCACCCTCAAGGCCACCTTCATCGGCTACGAGGACTATACGCTGACTGCCGACGCAGGCCAGCTTGCTGACCTCTCCATCCGGATGACTGAGCGGAGCGCTACCATCAACGAGGTGGTGGTGACGGCCAGCACCTTCAGCTTCGGCAAGGGCGACAGCTTCAAGACGATGGACGCGCTCGACGTGGTAATGGCTGGCAATTCGTGCGGCGACATCGTAGCAGCACTGCAGACGCTGCCCGGCACGCAGAAGGTGGGCGAGGACGGCAAGCTGTATGTCCGCGGCGGTACCCACGACGAGTGCCAGACGTTCGTCAACGGTATGCACGTGCTTGTGCCCTACAGCACCAACACGGAGAACACCGCCGTGCGCGGACGCTTCTCGCCGTTTCTGTTCAAAGGCATCAACTTCTCGCTGGGCGGCTATGGCGGCGAATACGGACAGGCACTTTCGGCTGTGCTGCCGATGGAAACGACCGATGCGGCCACAAGCGACAAGTTCGGCGTGAGTGCCTCGCTGGTCGACTGGAATATCGGAGGCACCAAGGCTTATCAGAGCAGCAGCCTGTCGTTCAATGCCGCCCTGACCAGCACGGGCCTCTACGACCGGCTGTTCTCTCAGCGCTACGATTTCACCCGCCCTTATCGCAAGCTGTCGGGCGAGGCGCAATACAAGAAGGAGTTCCAGACGGCCGGCGTGCTGAAATCATACGCCGGCTACGACCTGACGTCGGTAGGACTGCATACCGGCAACCGCAGCCTCTCGCTGAAGGAGCACAACATCTATGCTAACGTCACTCAGAGGACGCCGATAGGCCGCGGCTGTTCGCTCTTTACCGGTGCCGCCAACTCCACGGTGTTCAACGATATTGACAATGCGCAGACCGCAGGCGACCACTACCACAACTTCCGCAACGAAGTCCACTTGAAGGCCGAAGTGCGCAAGGTCTGCTCTGACGTACTGAAACTGTCGGCAGGCGCTGAGGACTATCTCCGCAACAGCTCATTGAGCTACGATGCCTACCACTATCAGCTCGACTACAACATCCTCGCTGCCCACGCCGATGCCCAGTGGCGCGTCGTCCCCCGCCTGTTTCTCAACATGTCGGCAAGAGCAGAACTGATGGAATCAAGCTGGCTCCTGATGCCGCGGGCCACGCTGAGCTATATCCCCAGCCAGCGGCTGCAATTCTCGTTGGTGGCAGGCCGCTATAGCCAGATGGCTGAGGACGACTATCTGGCAATGAGCCATCAGGCGCTGAGCCAGTCTACAGCCGACCACGCCATCTTTTCCGTGCAGTATCGGTCGCAGTCTACCCTTCTGCGCATCGAGCCTTATTGGAAGAAATACCGCCACCTGCCGCTGTTGGTGGAGGGCGCTTACCAGTCTTCTGGCTACGGCACGAGCCGGGGCGTGGACTTCTTTCTGGAAGATCATTCGCTCAGCAAGCGTCTGGCGACCACCCTCTCTTACTCGTTCAATGACTCCGAACGGCTCTGCCTCGACTATCCCGAACTGCAGACTCCCGACTACGTCTCGCGCCACAATTTGCGCCTGACAGCCAAATACGCCATCGGCAAAGTCATCGTCGGCCTGTCGGAATCATACGCCAGCGGACGGCATTTCCCCGCCGGCACCACGCCACATTACAACAGCGTGGACGTGAATCTCACCTACCTGCTGAGCCCAAAGATCATCGTCTATACCTCGCTGAACAACGTTTTCGGTCGGACAAACATCTTCCGCTACGACGCGAATGGCACCCCGGTCGTGCCCTCACGCGACCGCTTCCTATACATCGGCATATTTGTTTCACTAAAAAATAACAAAGCTTATGACATCTCTAATTTCTAAACAACGCGTGTTAGTTATCGCCCTCTTCGTGATGGCAAGTCTTGGAGCCTTTGCCCAGCAGCCTGTGCAGATGCAGGCGCTCATCGGCCAGTCGCTCGCCAAACTGCAGCAGCCTACGCCCGAGGCTTTCGTCAACTGCATTGCGGAAATGAAGCGCATCGAGGCCATGTTCCCTGACAGCATCCAGCCCAAGTACCAGATGGCCTTGCAGAGTCTGAATTTCTCGGTGATGAATCCCCACGCCCCGCAGACCGAGAACCTTCTGAAGGAAGCGGAACAGACGATTACGACATTGGAGCAGATGACGTCTGCCGACCCGTCGGACGTCTGCACCCTCCGCGGCTTCCTCTACATGGTGCGCATCGTACAGAACCCCGCCCAGAACGGCCAGCGCTATTACATCGACGTGATGCAGAACTACGAGAAAGCCCTGAAGCTCAATCCCGACAACCAGCTTGCCCGCCAGCTGCAGCAGAAATTCTTTGAAGGAATGAAGCAACAGACGGGGGGATAAATGCATTGGGCAGCTCACAAGAGCACATCAACCCGGCGTTTTTTTCGTGCCGACGTCACCTTTTGCTCTTCAGAACTGTTATAGTAGTGAATCGGTTCAAGAAAACAGAAGTTTAACAATAAAAAACAAGAAGAATTATGGAACAAATCTTTGCTCTGCTTATCCCCCTCGGCTGTGGATGCGTGCTCCCCATCGTTGTCATCTGGCTTGGCATTCGCCAGAAGATGAACGAGACCAACCAGCGAACCCAAATCGTGCTGGCTGCTATTGAGAAGAATCCGGAAATGGACATCGAGGAACTGATGAAGAAGATTTCGCCGAAGAAGAAGCTGCTGAAGGAGAAACTGCTCTCGAATCTGTTGTGGGGAAGCGTTATCGCATTGCTCGGTATCAGTTTTTTGGTTTATGCATTATTGGTTGACTATAGGGGCGGGATGGACCCTAACGACCTTATTCGTATATACTTTACAGGCGGCATCCTTCTGGCCATTGGCATTGCCTTCCTTGCTCATTATCATATCAGCAAGAAGATGCTCGCCAAGGAGATTGAGGCTGAGGAGAAACGTGTAACCGCACTTCAGGCATAGACTGTGACACGCGACCAGTTCATAGCCCAAGTAGAGCGTGAGCAGGAGGCACTTCGCGGCTTCTTGCTCGCCCTCTGCTGCGGCAACAAGAGCCAGGCCGACGACCTGGCGCAGGACTCGCTGGTGAAGGCCTACCTCTCGTCGGCTGGCTATCAGGACATGGGGCGCTTCCGCTCGTGGCTGTTCAAGATTGCCCACAACACGTTCCTCAACCACAAGGCGAGCAGTCGCACCACAGAGACGCTCGACGAGGCCCGCACACTCGTCAGTCCCCATGCCGCCGACGACAGCTTTGAGCACCAGGACCTCTACCTCGCCCTGCGCACCCTGCCGCCCAAGGAGCGCTCGGCCATCACCCTCTACTATCTCAGCGGCTACGACATCAAGGAGGTTGCCGCCATTACCGACTCCTCGGAGGACGCCGTGAAGAAGCAGCTCTCGCGAGGTCGCGACAAACTAAAAGCAAGACTGAAGCTATGAACAAAGACAAAGCACTCGAGGAACTGTTCCTCGCCCAGAAACCACATTTCGACGACCAGGCCGGCTTCATGGCAGCACTCACCCGCCGGCTCGATGCTGTGGAGTACGTCCGCCAGCACCAGGAGGCCACCCTCCGTCGCTACAAGATGGCAATGGTCGCCGCCTTCGTCATTGGCATCGTCAGCGGAGCCGTCACATTGGCCTTCGTACTCTCCATGCCTGCCGACGTGCCCCTGTTCACCGTTCACGTGCAGTCGAGCATTCTCCTCTGGCTTGCCGACAACTCCCGCACAATCTCCGCCACCATCCTTGCCCTGCTGATGAGTCTCGGCTTGATGAGCATTGCCAGTAACGTGCACGACATCTTGCGTATGCGCGTCAACAGCCGGACTTTCAGGGCAGTCCTTTGAGTCCATAGAGTCCGTAGACCTTGTTTGGGGTTATTGCGGGGTGTCGAGCCAGCGTCCGTCGTCGAGCGTCGAGGCCCTGGAGGCGGAGGGAGCCTTCGGGCAGCGTTCCCGAGAGTTCTGCGGGCCGCGACACCCCGGGGGCGTAGTCCGGCTCCATCTCGCGTCGGCGCTCGCATTATGGCGACAAGTGACGTCCCCCGAGTTTCAGAAATGATCGGAGAACCGTCCCGCCCAATCTTCGTGAATCACAGAGTTACTTTGGCTCCAAAAAATCAGAACACTCCTACCCAACCAAACCTGCGGAATCGCGGGGACGGTTCCCCTGATCACTTTTAAAGATGAATGATATGGATAGAACAAGATTAGCGAATAAACATCGTCGTGGCTGCGGTCTTCCGTAATTGACCGAGGAACCCCATGATTACGCTTTAAGTCCTTTTAGTCCGTAGAGTCCGTAGACCTTGTTTGGGGTTATTGCGGGGTGTCGAGCCAGCGTCCGTCGTCGAGCGTCGAGGCCCTGGAGGCGGAGGGAGCCTTGAGAGTTCTGCGGGCCGCGACACCCCAAGGTTGTAGTCTGGCTCCGTCTCGCGTCGGCGCTCGCATTATGGCGACAAGAGATTTCGTGTCTGATTTTGTGTTGATTTATGGTTCAGAAGGCCTGGCAATCGAGTAGGAGGTGAACACTAATCAGAGGTGTTCACCTCTTTTCGTGTTCACTTGTCCTCTCACACCACCGTACAAGCGGTTCCGCATACGGCGGTTCCGCAGCCTTTCGGCAGCACAGATGCGCTGTAGTAGCAGCCTATCCAGCTATAGCCTGCCTTATGGAGTGACTCCTCACCGATTGCTCGGTCGAGTATCCAACTGCCTGCTATATGCCAATAACCCTTACTCGTATTACCCCATTGGTAGGCGTGCCATCTGTCTATGCCGCATCGGATGATGCCTTCCCACCAAGCATAAGTGACATAATCGATAAAATTTCCCCTCTCAGTTACATGCGGGTTACATACCAGTTACATACTATTCGCAACTAAAAATCCCCTTATTTATCGGCACTGTCAAAAGACGCTCATCCATAAAAACAAGCCTCCAGTTACATACCAGTTACATACCCTAAGCCCAAAATGGCACATACCCTTTATTGTTCCGGCTTTGGTTCTCCGTCTTCTCCTCCTTGATCTTTCCTGCAACCAAAGTGTCCCTTATAATACGTGATGCCATCGGATAGTTCTGTTTGTCTATTCCAAGGCGTTCGCGAAGCGTCAAGTTGGTCATCTTGTCATTGGTGACATACTTCAGACAGGCATGCTGATAGCAAGCATATATACGCTCTTGTCTGTCAAGGTCTGCATACTTACGATAAGCAAACAAGGTAACAGTAGTTCGGGCCTCTTGAACAGTAAAACGAAGCGGTGGAAGTTGGAACAACTCAATAGCCGCTACAGCTTTGTCAAGACCACTACCTAATTCTTCGCAAATGCCCAACCGACGCATGAGGTCTGCTAATGATGAGTTGCGTGAATTGTATTCGTCAATGAACCTTTCTACACTGATAATAGGCTGTCCTGGGTTGGATACATCTATTCGGTCAGTATATATTTCAACCATCGGGAAACCTTTCTCGCTAAAATCCTGATGTACCAGCATGTTGGCAACAATCTCTCTGACAGCAATCTCTGGATACATAGTGACGGTAGAACGGAGTGCCTGACCAATCTCTTCATTGGCAGGGAGTTGGCTGTTAATCCACTCAACCATCGTCTTGAAACTAATAGCATAGCCGGCATCAAAAGATTGCTCACGAACTATGTCAAGTTTGCTTTTCTCCTTATACACAATGACCCGTACCATCTTCCTCCGTAAGTCATCAAAATCGGACAGATGCTTTGCAAACAACAAGGCGCCGAGTTCTGTGATGCAATATCCAACTTCGTCCTGCATCACGATTTTCTCTGCAAGCATACGGACAATGATGCCCATAGTGTCTGAAGGCAAAGGTAGTTTCGTCATGTCAAAATACGTCTCTGCACTCAGCAAAGACAGCACTTGTGTCGCTGTCAATTTTTCCTTGACCACGATTTTCTCTAAAGCCTTCTGTCCACCCTTCCATATTTTCGCTTCCTTCTGCGGAAAGTCCCTTAACTTCCTCGTTGTTGAGCCAACTCTGACATATTCCTCATGAAGAAAAGAAACAGGCTGATTCGTAGCAGCAGGTATCTTGAATACACAGACATGCCCTTTATCCTCATAATCGAAATCATCAATTATCTCAAACGGTCGATGTGAGGATTAAGGCGAGTTGACAGCCACGACTCCAGTTCTTCATTACCAACCTTCTTCCGTGTAGCGTAGAAATCTGTACCGACAACCTTCAGCGTGTCGTCATTAACGCCAAACACGATATAGCCGTATGGCATATTACAAAGAAAAGCACTATTGGAGAGAGCAGAAAGCCGCTCCCCTATTTCTTCCTTGGAATGGAAGTTCTCCTTGAACTCTATCCACTCCGTTTCCTTATTCTTGACCAGTAGGCTGTCAATGAGCCTTTTGAAATCTGTATATTCCATTTCTTGTACGATTCTAATTGTTAGAACGTAAAAAATCCCTGTTTGTTCTCATGACCACAAAAGTCATTCTTCAGGTTTTTGAACTCCTTTGTTCCCGTCAGGAAACAATTCTAGCTGGCGTTTATCTGCCTTGATTTTCTTATACCGCTTCGTTTCACTTTGGAAGTGCGCGTCATCTGCCCAAGTTAACACATCTTTCACAATGTACTCGAAATCTTCCTTTACAGTCGGGTCATCACCAGTCCGCGTTTGCTTTCGTTTGATTTGTAACGTACACTTGATGGTGGTAGCAGCCCCGAATTTCACCTCATTATTATATACTTGTTCTAAGAACTCTTTATCTTCTACCTTGAACTGAATTGTTTTGCCTGAATAAATGCCGTTCCAAGTCTTACCATGGCCTTTCTGCAATATAGGCGAAAATACGCCGATGGTTGTACCCTCTATTGTTTGAGTGTCCTCGGTCGTATCGGTTTCGCAAATATGAGTCTGAAAATCTTTTCTTTCAATTCCTCTCACTTCGGTTTCATTTTTCTTACCTTCTTCGTTGCTACTGGTTTCTATTCTGGCAATTTGATTTTCTTTTTCGGCAGCCTTATAATAATTACTTACTATTTTCCTGAGATTCTTGTCGTCGGCAACTACTGCAAGAGCTTCTTCTTGGGTCAGTTTCTTTTCTTTTATCTTCTCTATTATCTCAATGCCTTTAAGTATATCCTCTCGCTTATTACTTCTCTTTGTAAAGTAATATGTCAAGAATGCTGTAAGTACTATCTTTAAGAAATCAGCAATGCTTGGGTCGAAAAGGTGAAGAATAAATTCGTCAACAACACCCCCTTCGTTTGGTACTTTCACCTCTACGTGGAAATCGCCTGTGTACGCTTTCAGAACATCTATAGCAAGGAGAAACTGCTTCTCACATTCATTATGCACCTTGGCATCCATTTGATGAACGCCCTCTTGCCGCAATATGTAATGCAAATGTAATTCTATTCCCTTATAGTTATCCATAGGCTATAATTTTTCGGCTATTTTGTAAATCTAATCTGCAAATTCAACTTGATATACACTTCGCCATCGTCACCACGATAGAGCGAGCCGAAATGATAACGGCTACGGCTTGCACGCTCAAAACGTGTATTATAATAGAGGTAGTCTTCCACGTCATTGCGATTGTAGAAGTGGTAGCAAACAATGCCGCCATCCTTCTTTACGACAAGGTAGCCACCGTTGGCGTCGTAGCGTCCTTTCCACTCCTTGGCTGGTGTCATGCCGAAATCGAACTAACAGACACGTACCAACGATACGCCGAAAAACGCCGAAAGTGCTGACAGGGTGCGAATGGTGAAGTTATGCTGACCGCTGAGCCATTTAGTTACCTCGCTGGGACGCTTGCCAAGGGCCTGAGCAAACTCCAACTTCGTTAAGCCACGCTGTACCATCAGTTCGTTGATGCGATTGGAGATGGCAAACTCCAAGTCCACCTCCTGTTGGATGTCGTCAGGCACCGCCGCCAACATCTGTTTGAATGGGGTCTTCATCGTTTTCATAAGTCAAACATTTTATCGGTTTCTATTTTGTTCTCAGACACAATGATTGTTCCGTCTTTTACGCCTTCTTTTATCAGACGGTCGAAGTTTTGAAGTGTCAGCACATAGCCACTCAGTTCCCTGCTTTCTTCGTAGGTCTTCGTGTTCTTCACGCCACCGTTACCCAGAATAAGAATCCTGTCAGAAAGACGCAGACAATAGAGCCGAAGTTTCGACTGCACGGTAGGCAATGCAACAACGCAATCACTCATCTTACCTTCGGGTCTGAAAAAGCGTTCCAAAGCTCCGAAGTCGGCAATCTTGCCAAGGAAGCCAACAATACGCATCAAGTCAGGGCTAAACTCGACGTCATCCTTGAACTTATTGAAAAACAACTCAAACTCCGTGTCATCCTCTGAGAGGAACTGGATGGTGTAAAGAGTGCAATTCTTTGCTTCTTCCACTAATACTAATTCAGCTTCGCTCATAATTGTATTTGTATTAATTCGTTGCAAATATACGATATTTATTTCACTTTTGAGTGTAATGGCGAAAGAAATTTGTACTTTGCCCATCATTTTAACAATTAGAAGGGGGGGGGACGGCCATGAATTCTTAACAAAACCGGTAAAATCTTAAAGAATGCCGGATTATTTGTTGACTCGGAAAAACAGGCGTAACTTTGTAAAAAAACGATGGAGTACAAATTAAAACAAGCAGAAGCGGCTGATATGTGTCGGCGCATCATATCAGTAATTGTCGGTAAATACATCGACCAAATCGTTGAAGCCAAGAACGACAAGATAGAAATATCTGTCATGCGCCCTCACTCGAAAGATGCAGGGATGAAGATCGTAATTGAAGTATCAAAGGACGGCGACACTTCTATCAAAGGAATACCACTTAATTCCATAAAGTACGGAGAAAGCGACGTATGGACTTTTATCGAGAAGAATCTGCCCGATTATTATCATCGTGATGACATCCTTCAGTTCGATATTTGCTCACGTTATGTGGACAATGAGGATGTATGCGATAGCGATCTTATATGGATCTATAAAAACTTTGGCTCAGATAAAGGGGAAGTTCAGGAGACAATAGACAAAATGGAAAAGGAATTCGCATACGAGGCATTAACGAGTTGGCTCGAAGAACACGGGCCAGAGTGTTGGTGATGCTATTCCGCAGCTTTCAGATAAGCATCATAATGCTGGGCCAGCAGTTCAACGTCAGGAGCAAACTTCTCTGGTATCAGCATCTTCTTATGATGCAAGCTGGCTAAATAGCATTGAGTCTTTTCATCCTTCGCTCCGTCAATCATTTTTGCTGATATGACAATCTCATAGTCGGGTGTGATTGCCACCAGATATTTGTCGTAGGCACGATGGAATGTCGGGGTCATGCACAGCCCGTTTTTAGGGTTAGTACGGTTTCTGGTGTCATCTGCCCAGCCTGATATATGACAAGCCTCTAATAATGGAGAATTTGAAATGCCTGTGATGCAGCAATGATTGTTGTATGCTGATAGCACGGTATCATGGAAGAATCGCTGGTTCACACGTTGACGTACCACTATTTCACGTGTTTTCCCCTCAGGCAAATCCTCAATACGGATTTCTGTATACTCTTCCAATGACTTCCCCATCCTTTGAGCAAGTAACTGCTCGCTCTCAAAAATTACTTTCTCTGGATTCTTCTCGAATTCCTCCCAAATGAGTAGGTCAAGCTTGCCTGCATGCGACAAGCCTTTTGCTTCTACACCACTATCGAAGTGGCCCAGATTGCATATCTTCGTGTATAATCCGCCTGGCGAGCGACCTATAATCTTAACCCATTTGATAATTTCGGGAGACGATTTGCGGGCTTTTATGAACGGAATCTTGCAATAGACATTGATTGCCATCTTCAGTTCATCCTCCGTCCAATTGGGATTTCTCTTCATCATGCTGCTATATTATGGATATTTACGAGGATGGTCTTGAGTGTTCGGCTTTTATCGTGTGTAGCAAGTCCCTTAACGTTTTCGAGAAAGAATGCTTTAGGTTGATGTTTGCGAAGAATTGTTTCTATCTCGAAAAAGAGGGTTCCGCGAGTCTCGTCCTTGAAACCGAGACGACGACCAGCTAATGAGAACGCCTGGCAGGGAAAGCCACCGCAAAGAATGTCGAAGTCTTGCGGAATGTATTTCTTCGTTGACTCTTTTGTGATGTCGCCAAAGGGCATTTCACCGTAATTGGCCAAATAGGATTCCTGCGCCTTAGCATCGAACTCTGACGGGTAAACGCACTTGCCACCGAGGTTTTGGAACGCTATGCGGAAGCCACCTATGCCAGCGAATAAATCAATGAAGGTAAATTTGGGATGTTCGGGGGCTGGGAACGGAACTTTGAAGAAGTCAGCGAAAAGGTCGTACTGTGTGGCATCTTCGGCTACACGCCAGACTTCCTCGTCACTCATCTCGTCTTTGTCTATGCATTGACGGAATTGTTTGCGCGAAAGGAACTCACGGACAGCAGAGATAATTTCCGTCTTTCGTTCTTCCGATTCATCGGAACCTTCATTGTGCAGATAGTGGCTCAGCACCGCCATTTGGTTTTCGTATGATGTCTCGCCATAAATCTTTACGCCGTTCTCGGTGATTTCCTCAGGGAAGGCTTCAAGTTTCAGGTCGTCGTTTGCTTTCTTTTTAGCCATCTTATTTATCTTAAATTCGAGTTACCCACTAACTTTTCTGAGTTTCCCACTAAGTGTATTATAGTTACCCCACTAACTCAAAAAGAAGGGTGTTCTATTTGACTTTTCTTTGTCCTTACTAATTCTGTCAGTTCTACATCAAGCAGGTCTGCAATTCTTAGATACGTTTCCATTGTTGGCTGGCAGTCATTGGTACACCACTTTGATACAGTTGTAGGCGCACACCCCAACTGCTTTGCCAACCACTTATTGGTTCTTTGGTATCCCTCCACGAGACACTCGGTAGTCTCGCGGCACCTCCCTTCTCTGCAAGCACGACTTTGATGCGATTAATGTCTTTGTCCATAATGGATTTCTATTGTTCTTGGTACAAAGTTACAAATTCTCTCTGAAAGGACACACAAAACATTCGTATATTTAGCAAATAATCACATTTTAATATTATTTTCCCCACTTTTCTGTATGCTTTGTGCAGTGAAATCCACATTTCGCTTCAACAGATTATCATAGGCAGAGTTAATGTTGAGCAGCATCTTGTCAATTTTGGCATTGACATCTACTGCCTCATGACTCTTGCCTACCTATCTGCCAGAACGAGGATTCCACAGATTAGGAGTACACGATAGCTTGCAGGAAAACTGTGCCATCGAATTCTTGCTCTGGCAAGCGAACAAGTCCGAGCGGTTGAGGGTGATGCGCCCCATAATGGGTGCCTTTCCTCGTTTGTCTGTGCTGCCTTTCTTCAGGTACAGCAGCACCTTGAATTTCTGAATTTTCATCATGCTCTGAATGTCCCTAAAGTCCGTGAAGTCCGTAGCCCCAAAAACAGTCCTATAAGTCCGGAAAGTCCGTGGCCCCATAAAAGTCCGTGCCCGTCTGTGCAAGTCCGATGCAGGAGAAGTCCGTGACAGTCCGTGGCCCCATAACAATCCGTAAAAGTCCGAGGCAGTCCGTGGCCCCATAACAGTCCGTAAAAGTCCGTGGTAGTCCGTGGCCAAAAAAAGTCCGAGGCAGTCCGTGGCAAGAAAAATCTCGCCTCGCGCGCGCACAAGAGGCGAAAAACAGTTGTCACTTATCACTTTTTAGGCGTTTCATACTGATTGTCAGGAGCTTAACAAGTGATAACGGCGTTTTTGCTTGTCACTTCTTGTCACTCGGCTCCTCTCCCACCCTATTCATAGCATCATCGGCTCAAACCCAAGAGGCAGCAGGCAGGAGCTTACCCGGCGGGTAACTGCCCTTTACCCGCCGGGTTGACGAGCGTTAGGCGGCGGGTTGAGAACGTTCCCACGGCGTGGGACAAATATTCCACGCCGTGGAAACATCCGGAAGGCGCCGCCCTTGCCGTGATTCCTGTGGTTCCTGCGTGGCAACTGCTGCAGAGCAAAAGTGACCAAAAGTGACAAGCAAAACAGCCGTTATCACTCGCTAACAGCCTGTGCCACTGGCA
>JAEEGJ010022348.1_pt1 | contig 13447 bp, 16 predicted proteins | sample 8958761 | NCBI WGS metagenome assembly JAEEGJ01 (sample SAMN16246546, study PRJNA631951) | gut metagenome | biome: gut microbiome; feature: rumen; material: RS-attached | host: Bos | place: Iran: Karaj | collected 2018-10
TTAAAGCGTTACTTTAAAAATTTAAGTTCTGAGTTGATATTATCACGCTCTTTTAAAGCATGTCAAGAAAAAATTAAAGTTTTACTTTAAATGGAGATGAGCGAAAGAACAGGCAAAAATAAAAATGCCTCTCTCGTCTACCCACGAGAGAGGCGTGGCTCGTAAGAGCTAAATCTCAACCTCGGAGGCATCCACTAAGGAGTGGATACATCCTTTATTATCTTATCATATTTCACCGCAACATAAAATGCCGCGAAGATCATGAGCGGGTAGTAGAGGTATCCCAGGATATCGATAATGGTGAGGGCAAGACTGTCTTCCGGAAATCCGAAGAAGAAATTATCAATCCTGATAATGGTATCCCATATCGCATGAATGGCCATAAGGAGCGGAAGATTCTTCGAGAGAAGGAACACCGCTGCCATTAAGAATCCCCAGATCGCGCAGCTTGCAACCTGAACAAGCGTATCGGCTATGCCCTGTCCGAAAAAGAAATTCAGGCCGTGGCTCAGTCCGAAAAGTGCACCTGAGATAAGGACAGTCTTTACCCTGCCTTTGCCGGTGTTACACATATACCTGACCATTCCTGCCAGACATAAGACTCTTACGGATTCCTCAAACCAGCCGGTGAGAATCTGCTGCATGGTATTAAGGGGCCAGAGCCAGAGCAAACGGAAGGTGCATACGTTTGCAAAGAAAAGTTTTATGAGCTCAAGAAGAAGGAAGTATGCGAACGGCATCACATAGAGCCAGGTCTCTTTCGGGATCTTATTTGTAAAATGCTCCTTCAAAGAGAATGCACACATTTCTCTTTTGTAACAGAATACGATGAGGTAAAGCGCGGCTGCACCGAACACAAATCTGAGTATTCCGTCCACTACATATAATCTTACCTTTTCGTCAAATACTCCGAGAAACTGAAAGATTATCTCAGTCAAAAGAAAGAGTAAGTTGATCACTACGCCGAAGACTATAGGCATTACAATCTGTTTTTTCATTTTTCCCTCGCTTAATTCATATATCCGCAGGACGACCTTGAAGGAGCTTCTTCACCCGATTCGTAGTGCGCCCTGAATTCCATATTGATGTCGCGAATCTCGCGTTTTCCGTCGATGTAATCCTGATACATTTCCGCAAGACCCGCCATGCATCCGTCGCATGAACCGTTTACGTTTCCGATCGATTCAGCAACTATCTGCTCACGTTCTTCTCTTGTTGTTTCGCTTATAAGTATTCCCATATCTTTTACACCTTACAGGTTGTTTTCTCCCCACTTCTTAAGATCGAGAAGTATCGGAATAAGTGTCTTTGTTTTCTTGGAAAGAGAGTACTCAACACGTACCGGCATCTCATCATACTGCTTGCGGATGACGAGTCCGTCTGCTTCGAGTTCTTTTAATGACTGTGCGAGCATGGTATTTGTGATCCCGAAGACCGCACGCTTAAGATCGCCGTATCTTACCACCTCGTCACGGTCTATGACGCAGAGTATCATGATCTTCCATTTGCCGCCGACTATATCTATTACCTTCTTGAGGCCGCAGCCTTTTCCGCCGACGCCGTCACATAAGGGTTCCTTTTTACCCATAATTTTTCCCCCACTATAGTCAGTTTTTTCTTACCAGGTTAATTTATTTTGCGTACTTGATAAGTTTTCTATACCACATATAATAAACTTAGCAAGTGACAAAATCAAGTAAAAAGCATTTCAAAACAGAAAGGACGCGAAAGCGTAAACGGTGAAAATATGGAATACAGATTCACAAAAGAGAATTTTAACGACGAAGTAATAAAGAGCGATGTTCCCGTGCTGGTTGATTTCTATGCCGACTGGTGCGGCCCCTGCAAGATGATGATGCCCGTAGTCGAGGAACTTGCAAATGCTTATGAAGGCAGAGCCAAGGTCGGCAAGGTGAATGTCGATGAGCAGGGAGAACTTGCCGAGGAGTTCGGCGTAATGAGCATCCCCGCATTTGTGATCATCAAGAACGGTAAGGTCGTTGATCAGGCACTCGGTGCAATGGCCGGGGCTAAGCTCGAAGCAATGCTCACCGGAGCAATGTGATAAATCCTCTCTGAAGAAATGGCAGCCGCTTTTATGCGACTGCCATTTTAATTTTCTTATTCAAATGCGAATCTTATGTCTTCTTTTCCGGATATCATCCCGACGGGCCAGATCGATTCTCCGTCATCGGTCTCAGCGTGGATCGTGATGGAAGTGCCTGCCTCGGGAACCGTGAGACTGTAGCAGTGTATCTGTCCTTTGTCCAAAATGACTCCCTCGTTGCTTCCGAGATTGATGAAGGTTTCATCCTGCAGTGCAACGACATATACATAATCAAGGCCCTGTACTCCGTCCACGGCTTCGGGCTGATAGAAATCCCATGTATCATCCGAAGGAGGGTTGATCATGATCATCATTCTTGCACCCTGCGGAGCATAACTTATGAATTCCTTCCAGGTATCCACGCAGGCATGATGTCTGTAATCTGCAAATGCATAGATTGGATCGTTGTAACTGAAAGGTCTTTCGATAGACTCCACTACGGTATCGTTACATTTATTATCCTTCCAGTATGAGACGACCAGCTCGTTATTGTTCACTCCTTCAAAAGAAAGACCGTTTATCTCGTAGCCGTCGATCGATGCGATAGGATAGCCTTCGTAGTTGTAGATGGTATCCATATACGTATAGTAGGAATCCCATACATGATCACCGTGAATGAAGTTACAGCCCGAGAATTTCTTTTCCGGCCATGCCGTACGCATGTTGAAGACGACATAGTAATTGGCGTGGGGATTCTGATCCGTTCTCATGATCAGATAATCACCGAATATCTCATAATCAAGTATTGTTGTATTCTCGATACCGTAATCACTCAAGTAATAGGTGCAGTCGTTTATGATGAATTTTTCACCGTCGCACTCAACTTCCTGCTCAAGGGAATAAAGTTCATATACGCCGTATTCACTGCGGTCTGCCTGGACCATCCCGGTGACCTTGCCGTCGGATATCGTTACTTCATAGACGGTTAAAGGATAGTTTCTCGAGAGAGTTTCTTCCGAAAGAATACCTGTGAGATCCGCACCTGCTGAGATGGGATACCATACTGCTTCGGGATGATTTCTTTCGTCGAAATATGCGGCCATATATCTGAAGCCCGTATATTCCTTGGAGCCTTCAAATGCTACATCCTCAACTCTCTGAAGGCAGACAGAGCCTGAACTTGTCTCGTAAGCAAATGCATAGACCGTATCATCGGTTATGGAGTTGCTGATATAGTTAACATCATTATCCCTGGTAAAAACCCAGTTCATCGGATAGTCATAATCATCTGACTTTGGGCTTCTGAACACTTCATAACCGATGTTCGAACCACCGTTTCCGAGTTCTTCAAAATACATGTAATCCTTGCCGGCGCTCTGGGCGAGTCTGAAATTACCGGATGATGAATCTTCGTCGATCCAGCAATCGAATGCTGCTTCGAGTCCGGAGAGGGTGATGATGTAAGCGCTTATGCCTTCAAGCTTTTTGCCGAAAGGTTCCTGGAATACGATACTTCCTTCAACGGTCACATCGGTTTCAAGATATGTGAACTCTACCGCTCCGTCCCTGTCGATAGTGAGCTTGCCGTAAACTTCACCTGTTGCACGGTCGGTCAGATCCCACGTGCCCTTTACGAACTTGAGGACCGACTTGCTCGAAGAAAAATCGATCTCTTCGGGAGTGTACATGGGAGGCTCTTCAGTGGGCTCGTTATTGTCCCTGTCGTCCTCCTTGTCATCATCTTCTTCAATATCGGTATCGTCATCCGCAGTCTGGACATTCTGTGATGTGCAGGCACTGAGTGCAAGTGAAAAGACGACACCGAGGATCATCAGTTTCTTTAACAGTTTATTTTTCATAACTTTTTCTCCCTGCATAACAAAAAACAACATATTCATTATACAGTAAATATGGGGACAGTTACTTAAATTAATGAAATCTTAAATTAAATAGATACTGCGGGATGTGTACAGTCTGCTACAGCTTCAGTATCATCGTTGCTATCCTGAAGTATGCAAGAAGCGAGAGAGCATCGACTATGGTGGTGATGAAGGGGCTTGCCATTACCGCGGGGTCGAAGCCGAGACGCTTTGCTCCGACGGGAAGCATACATCCGATGAGCATTGCCATAAGCACCGCTGCTATAAGGGTGAGGCAGATGGTGATGGCAACGGGAAGCTCAAGACGGTCGAACAAAAGGAGTTTTACAAGATTTGCAGCAGCAAGTGTCAGGCCGCAGAAGACTGCGACACGTATTTCTTTCCATATGACACCGGGTACATCACTGTACTCGATCTCTCCGAGTGAAAGTCCGCGGATGACGGTAACGGATGCCTGTCCGCCCGCATTACCGCCTGTATCCATCAGCATGGGAATGTAAGCGACGAGGATTGCGCATACGCTGAGTGCATCCTCGAAGGATTTGATGATCGCTCCGGTAAATGTGGCACTTACCATGAGAAGGAGCAGCCAGGGGATCCTCTTTTTATATGTCTCAAAGACGCCTGTCTTCATGTAGGCTTTGTCGGAGGGCACGATAGCTGCCATCTTTTCCATGTCCTCGGTAGCCTCTTCTTCCATGATGTCCACGATATCGTCGACGGTGATGATTCCGACAAGACGGTTTTCGTTGTCAACGACGGGCATGGTCGTAAAGTCGTACTTTTTGAACTGCTGTGCAACTTCCTCCTGGTCCATCAGGGTGTTCAGTGCGATGACGTTTTCATGCATGATATCGCCGATGATCTCATCATCTTCCGATAAAAGGAGATAGCGCAGCGCAACCGTTCCGAGCAGATGGCGTCCGCTGTCGAGGACATAGCAGACATTGATGGTCTCGGAATCCACACCGATCCTTCTGATCCTTTCTATTGCTTCTTTTACCGTGGAGCTTTCCTTGAGGTCTACGTACTCCACTGTCATTATGCTTCCCGCACTGTCTTCGGGATAGCGGAGCAGATGATTGATCTCACGGCGCGTGTCGGCATTTGCGTTTGCAAGGATACGCTTGACGATATTTGCAGGCATTTCCTCCATAAGGTCCGCAGCATCATCGGCCATCAGGTTATCGATAATGCCCGCAGCTTCCTTATCGGACATCGACTTGATTATCCTCTGCTGGATATCCGAATCAAGGTACGAGAAAACATCCGCAGCCTGATCCTTGGTCAGTATGCGGAAAAGCTTCAGCATATGCTCTTCGCTGAGATCCTCCATCCATGCGGCTATATCTGCATCGTTGTGTTCGGACAGACTCTCACGGAGCTTCGCATACTCCTTCTTTTCCAAGAGAGTAAGAAGCTCATCAAAAATATTCAATTCTTCCATCGTGCAACCTCCGTGATGACGGCAAAGCCCGCCCCACGATCCGGATGCAACTTAAATAAGGGAAGCCGGGTGGTGAGGCAGATCTGCCATGATCATATAATACGTACTTCGGGGAACAGAGTCTGTACTTCGACTGTCACCTGTCATATGATCACCACCCTTCTTTAGAGTTTTGGAATGATTATCAATTTCCGAGTTCATTCTATTCACGGAGCCTGTAAAAGTCAATAGTTTAGGGACATTGTCTGCGGGCTTTTTGTTGTGTCCGATTGGTGAAATCGTATATACTTATTGTTGTCGAAATCAGAATTTGTTATGGGAAAAACATGGCTATCTGGAATCCCTGGCATGGGTGCCAAAAACTGAGCCCCGGATGTGCAAATTGTTATGTGTACAGAAGGGATGAGAGCATCGGAAAGGATGCATCCATAGTCACTAAGACAGGTGATTACGACCTTCCGCTCAAGAAAAACAGGCAGGGTGAGTATAAGCTTACACCGGCTGACGGAACCGTGTTCGCATGTATGACTTCGGACTTCTTTCTTGATACTGCCGATGAGTGGCGCCCGGGAGTCTGGGATATGATCAGGGAGCGACGTGATCTTGATTTCTTTATCATCACCAAGAGGATCGACCGCTTCGAAGAATGCAAGCCTTCCGACTGGGGTGAAGGCTGGGACCACGTGGTTATATGCAGCACATGTGAGAACCAGGACATGGCCGATCACAGGATCCCGTTTTTGCTGAATGCTCCGATCAAACACAGAATGATCGCATCCGAGCCAATGCTCAGTGAACTTCATATCGAGAAGTATCTTGAGACGGGACTTATTGAGAAAGTTGTATGCGGAGGAGAATCCGGCCCCAAAGCCAGGCCGTGCGACTTTGAGTGGATCAAGGAAGTCCGAAGACAGTGTGTGGAATATGGAGTTGAGTTTTACTTTAAACAGACGGGTGCCCTTTTCATAAAAGACGGAAAGTCGTATCATATAGAACGTAAGTACCAGATGTCGCAGGCAAGAAAAGCCGGCATGGATTTTATTCCTTAAAATGAAAAGCGAATATAAGACCAGATCAAGAAACGCTATAATAGAATATCTCAAGAAGCATGCGGACACACGCTTTACCGCAAGGGACATCCTGAATGCGATAAATTCCGGCGGAGAGGAGCTCGACCGTTCGACCGTGTACCGCAACCTGGAACGCCTTGTTAACGAAGGCAGCCTGGTGAAATACAAAGAGGCCGATGTCAATGCGACGTGTTACCAATACTCCGAACAGCACGGTTCATGCCATGATCACATGCATGCACAGTGCAAGGGATGCGGCAAGATCTTCCATCTCGACAATTCGGTTCTCGGTAATGCATCGAAGAAGATAAAGAGCGAATACGGCATAGACATTGATTACGGCAAAACTGTCATCATCGGTGTTTGCGATAAATGTAAGAAAAAGAAAAAATAAAGAAAGTGAAATGACATCCGGAAGGGTGTCATTTTTTTTCTGAAAATAAATTGCAACATTGTTGCAAAAGTTATTGACAACTAACCGAGTGGAAATTATAATCTCAAATTGCGACTGTGTCGCAAATAAAACATATAACCGAAAGGATGAATAGATGGAGAACACATTAAGTCTTAAACGTGGACTGAAGGATGTCCTTCTGCCGAACGTGATGATGATCCTGACAACAGCGCTGGTATTTGCGGGTTTTTACTTTATCAAATCCTTGAGCGGCAATCTTGTCTGCAGCGTAAGTGAGGTCGGAGGCGAGGAGACCGATCCGACTCTGGGAAGGCTGATCTGCTGCCTTAGTTATTTATTCTTTTCGCTTCTTCTGGTATCCGCTTCCGAGAAGCTGTGGAAAGCAAAAGAAGAAAGAATGCTTCTGCCCTGGACAATGGCTGCACTCGGAGGAACGCTTCTCTGGACATCGATCGGAGAGTGCTCATGGCATTTCGGATTCAAGGTTTTGAGTGATGAGGGAATTGAACTGTTTACGAACTTTCCGAGGATAGAGTGCATTCAGGGAGTTCCTTTCTTTTTTCTGAGCATTCTGGTATTCGTTACCTGCTTTAAGAGATTCAGTTTTCCTTTTGCATCATATTTGCTTTCATTTATCGGAAACTGGTACGGACATCTGTGCATGATAGCCGCTTATCCGATAGCAAGAGCTCTCGGATGCACAATGGAGCTCGGGGAGTTTTACAAAGTATCGGCTCTGTTAAATGCGGTGGTCATTGCTTTGATCGCACTTTACATGATCTTCGGAAAGACTGCGAGAACAACTAAATATCTGTCCGCCATATGCATGTATGTGGCACTCGGAAATGTGCTGTTCGGAATAGTAATGGGAGAGACTTAAAGGAGATAAGATGTCTAAAAAGGAAGTTCCTATAGTTATCATAACCGGTTATCTGGGATCCGGTAAAACAACGCTGATGCAGAATATCCTTAAGCAGGAAAAACGCAGGATAGCGCTGATCGTAAATGATATGGGGAGTATTAATATAGATGCATCCATCCTGAACAGAACCGGAAACCGGGTAGCTCAGGTGGAAATGGTGCAGATGCAGAACGGATGCATATGCTGCACTCTCAGGGATGAGTTCATGGCTGAGATAGAAAGGCTGTCTTCGGATGAATCGATCGAGGCGATATTTGTTGAAGCATCCGGAATAAGCGAGCCTTCATCGATAGCAGGTGCATTTCTGAATTATGAGGAAATGACGGAGGATACAAGGGTATATCTTAAGTCGGTAGTATCTGTTGTGGACGTTGACAGGATATACAGGGAATTCCTGCACGATCTTAATTCGGATGATGAAGCGGAAGATGGGGATGTCATAAATCTGATCATGGATCAGATAGAATTCTGTAATGTGATGATCCTTAACAAGACGGATCTTCTCACGGCCGATGAGCTTGAAGAAGTAAAGAAAGCCTTGAGGGATCTTCAGCAGGAAGCGGAGATGATAACCTGTGTGGGTGGTGATGTTGATCTTGATGTCCTGCTGGACCGTGAGGATTTTGATTTTGACGAAGTGGAAAGCTACAGTGCGGTACAGAGGGCTCTGAATAATTGCGAGCACGGTGATGACAAGGCGTGTGTTGATGAGTACGGTATTTCTTCTTTTGTATTCGAGGAGAGAAAGCCCTTTAACCGGAAGGCATTTGGTAAGCTGATAGAGGATTATCCGGAGACGCTTATCCGCTCTAAAGGATATATCTGGTTTTCGGATGACTGGAAGCACGTACAGCTGTTTGAACAGGCCGGAAGAAATGCTTCGATCACGGAGCTTTCCGAATGGATATCCGCATGGCCCGAGAAGGAACTTGAATCGGTTCTGAGAGATTTCCCGGACATAAAGGACGAGTGGGATGAGGAATACGGAGACCGACTGAATCAGCTTGTGTTCATCGGAAAAGGATATGAGAAAGCCGATATCGTAAAACGTTTATATGCGTGTATGTAATAAAAGAAGAGCCTCGGGATCATGTCCCGGGGTTCTTTTTTATGCGGACAACAGAATCTAAAAACCGCTTAAATATGTTATAATTTTTTTTTTAAGAGGCATCATTATCAGGAACTGATATGGACAAAAGGATCATATACGGAATAATGGCTGTCATATTGGGTATCGGATTGATCGATACGGCTTTTTCCAGAATTCCGGCACTGACAAAAATTAAATGGAGACTCAAAGCTAAGTTTAGGTATAGCACAGGCACTGTCGTCCTTATCATTGTTATGTTGCTTTGCCTGGGGGCAGCTTTCTATACCCGGTTTAGGGAAAGGCAGCATGCAGAAGCCCGGGTGTCGGAATACAGTGATCCGGTAGCACCTTCGACAGAAATACCTATAGAAGATGAAGCGGTAGTTCCGGAATATGACTTCAGCAATTATTACATATACTCACAGCTGGAAGGTATAGATAAGGATTTATACGAGATTTACTATGATGTTGTCGAACATCAGGATGTAAGCGGATATAGAAGAATATATCCTCTCAGTAATACCGATAATTTTGATTATGAGCATTTATCCTTTGCTTATTATGCTTTGCTCTATGATCATCCCGAATTCTTTTATCTGGAGATTGATGAAACTTCCCGATTGGATATTATGACTGTATCTTCGGTTGCGGGAAACGTTTTGGAGATCAGCATAAGACCGCATTCTGAGGAAGAGCGGGAAATGGAAAGGAAATTCAATGCTGCTGTAGAGGCATTTTTATCCGATATCGATCTTGATGCCTCTGCTCCGGAAATCGAACTTCAGATACATGACAAATTGATCGGCATGGTTACTTATGATTATCCGGCACTTAACATAGATGGAATGAATCTTGCACATACCGCATACGGCGCACTGGTTGATGACGGGATGGGTAACGACAATGCTGCTGTATGTGATGGATATGCAAAAGCATATCAATATCTTTTGTATCGTGCCGGAATCTGTTCGACGGTTGTTTCAGGTATTGCAGGAAGCAATGACGGAGACTATGCCGGAGAGGGTGATCATGCCTGGAACATCGTTAAACTTGGTGAAGACTGGTACGAAGTGGATTGTTGCTGGGATGACTGCGAATTTGATCAGTCTTTTTTCTCTTCTGAAGATATAAAATATATGGAAAGCCTGGAACCTCAATATTTTGCGGCAACACATTATTTTTTCAACAGAACGACCGAGGAAATGAGATATCTGCCCGATGCCGAAGAATACACTTTTGTTATACCGAGGCAAAACGGATATACATCAATTAATTATTGTCAAAGTGCGTATCATACCCGGGAAACAGATTCATCGATTGAGGGATATAAAATTTATAAATTTGTTTCTGACAAGCTTCCTGTTGCATCAGGAACCGAATACGCTTTAGGCTTATAGTATTAAATTTTTTATAGGGAGGAACCAAAATGACTTTTAATGAACTCGTAACCAAAGTAAGAACCATGGCGCAGGCCGTTGATGCATCGAACAGGGATTTCCTTGCGGTACAGATCAACATTACAGGAAAGGACCCCGGCGTGTTCTATGTTGAGGTCAAGGATCACCGCATCAATGTCGAGCCTTATGAGTACATCGACAGAAACTGTGCGATCACCATTAACATGACCAACTTCAACAAGCTGATCGATGGAAAGCTCGATCCCATTCTTGCATTCACCACAGGCAAGCTTAAAGTTGAAGGTGATGCGGGCAAGGCGCTTGAATTTGCAAATCTTCTGAAGAAATAAATGAGATTATTTATCGCTATACAATTTGATGATCGCGTTCTTGATGCCCTTACGGGATTCCAGAGTGAGCTGCGAGAGCAGGGAGTAAAGGGTAACTTCACATCCGAAGAAAACCTGCACCTGACACTCGCATTCATCGGTGACTACAATGATCCGGATTCCGTGCTCGAGGCTATGGAAGCGTCGAACTTCAGGCCCTTTGATATCAGCTTGGACGGAGTGGGACATTTCGGGGATCTGTTCTGGATGGGTCTGGCCGATAATCCCGCACTTCATGCTTATGTAAAGAGACTCAGGCACTGTCTTGCCGATGCGGGGATTCCTTTTGACAAAAAGCGCTTTTCGCCTCACATCACTCTGATACGGAGAGCGGAATACAAATACGGGGATGAGATCCCGGTTTACGATGTGCCTGAAGAAAAAATGAGAGTGGAGAACATTTCACTTATGCGTTCCGATCGGGGAAAGAACGGAATGATATATACGGAAGTAGGTGTGATCTGATGAAGAAACCAAAAGGAAAACTTACATTTGCATCATCGATTTTTGCAGCCGGAACCCTTATCGGTATGTCAAGCTGCGGTGTGTACGGCCCGCCCGAACCACCTGCACAGGGTGTATACGGTCCGCCCGAATATTTCGGGATTGAAGATGATAATACCGCATCGTTCGAAAATATATCACCCGAAGTGGAAATTCCTGTCGAGGAAGAGAAGCAGTATGATCCGGCCCTTGTTTTCACCTGGACTTCCGATGATCCGTCCTTATCCGTTGTTCAGGACTACAATACGAACACTTCGCACATAGTTGACGGCGATGAAGAGATTCCCGTTGATATTGCGATGGGCATTTACGGTGCCAGGGTAATGAAGTGCGATATCGACGGTGACGGAGAGGATGAATATCTGATCTCCGAGTCCGAAGGAACCGGCACCGGCTATTCGGTCAGGGGACTTTGCATTGTGGAAAAGACAGATGACGGGTATAAGCAGACCGTATATGACGGTGAATATTTTATGCAGGTAATAGAGGACAGGGTTATCTTTGCATATGACGCGGAAAGCCGTGATCTTACGATCTCTGCCGAGAATGACAAAGAGACCTATGTATATATCGAGACTCTCGAAGGAGAAGACGAAGTCGATGATATCATCTGGCGCGATCAGATCGGCGTATACTTTGAAGACGGAAAAGTATATATGTCGTCTTCGGTCGGATTCTTTTTTAAAGGACACGGCTGGCCCGAATATGAGCAGTCTGTCGAGTTATATGCTCCCATTACCGTTGATACGGATTCACAGATCGTTGTCGGGGACATTCAGGCAAGGGACGGCGACGGCGTAAAAGACTGATGTAAGGAATGCTTATGAAGATTTACGTAGATTTTGATGACTGCCTTTGTGAGACCGCATTGGAGTTTACACATATCGCGGAAAGACTTTTCGGAAAGAAGGTTCCGTATGAGGATGTACAGTTCTTCAACCTTCAGCAGTCTTTTGACCTGAATGAAGAAGAGTACAAGCTTCTTATGGCTGAGGGACATCTGCCTGAGGTTCTCCTTTCATATGAAGAGACGCCCGATGCTTCGAAGGTGCTTAACGAGTGGCTCGACACCGGACACGAGGTAAGTGTCATCACGGGCCGTCCTTTCAGCAGCTATGAAGTGTCGAGGAAGTGGCTCGACGACCACGGACTAAAGCGCGTGAAGCTGTACTGTCTCAATAAATACGGCAGGGATGCCTTCAATACGGGAAGCGAATATAATCTCGAACTTGAAGATTATTACAGGATGCATTTCGACATAGCGGTAGAGGATTCGCCGCATGCTTTCAGGTTCTTCGATCATCTGCCGGAGCTGAAGGTGCTGGTCTATGAAAGACCCTGGAACAGAGGCTGCGAGCTTCCGGGTGCCAATTATGTGAGGTGTTCCGACTGGAACGGCATCAGGGCACTCGTAAATTAAGGTTTAAATTGCATAGCGACAGCATGCAAAATATGCTAAAATTACAGGTACAGCCTTTGGGGTGGGGAATCCCGGGGGCTGATTTTAGCTGATTTATGAGAAATGCGAAAGGAGCCATATGCCCAGAGTCAAGAATCCCAAGAAACTGGCCGTGATCATACCGGGTATCGGTTATGGCAAGGACAGACCTCTTTTATATTATTCTGCCAGGATTCTTAAGAATTCCGGTTTCGATCTGTTTCAGGTAGAGTTTCATGACATGCCTTCGGATATTCTTGAAGACGACGAGCTGAAGAAGCTTGCCGTGCAGCTGGCGTGTGAGCAGACCGAGGAACAGCTTACAGGGGTGGATTTCGCAGCTTATCAGGACATCATATTTGTCGGAAAGAGTCTCGGAACGATCGCTGCGGCTAAGTACGTTGCGGATCACGGTATCCCCGCAAGGCAGATATGGCTTACTCCTGTCGAGAAATCCTTCTCGTTCGGATCGGATAATGTTGTTGCATTCATCGGAGATTCGGATCTTTGGTCCGACCTCGGCAAAGTAAGGAGAATGGCTGAAAGGCTCGGTGTTGATCTCAGCGTGATCACCGGCGGATACAATCATTCCCTTGAGCGCGGAAGCTTAAAGAGCGACCTGAAGGCTCTCGAGACCGTTCTTACCAAGATCGAGGATTACGTACGGAGTGATAAATGAGACTTTCCACTTTATCCGAAAGTGAAATAATCATTACATTAATAGCACTTGCGCTCCTTCTTTTTTCCGCATTTGTTTTCGGAACACTGATGGAGCTTATCAAAGGACCCAGAGTGGTCGGTGAGATCATCGGCGGTATGGTGATCGGAGGAAGCTTTCTTTTCATCAT
>JAEEGJ010022350.1_pt1 | contig 13446 bp, 9 predicted proteins | sample 8958761 | NCBI WGS metagenome assembly JAEEGJ01 (sample SAMN16246546, study PRJNA631951) | gut metagenome | biome: gut microbiome; feature: rumen; material: RS-attached | host: Bos | place: Iran: Karaj | collected 2018-10
TGTAGTGGAAAGCAATTGCACCGAACTGGTTCATGTCGATTTCGCGAGTGCCGTCGTAGAAACGGATACGGTCGCCATCCGGGTCAAAGATTGCACCGAGACGGAACCAGGACTTGCTTTCGTCGAGGACCTTGCGGACCTTTTCGAGGTTCTTGCTGGACGGTTCCGGAGCGATACCGCCGAACAAAGAATCGTCTTCGTTGCGGAGCGTGATGAGGCATTCCGGATTGTCGAGGAGAGCTGCCGGACGGCGGCGGGTAGAACCGTGAACGTGGTCACACACGAGCGTGAGGCGGCCCTTCTTGATGAATTCCTTGATGCGGTCGAACTTGATTGTGCCCTGCTTGACGAGGAATTCCTTGTAAATCTTGAGGGAGTCGATAATTTCCCAGTCAACCTTGGAGACCGGTTCGAACTTCCAGGTAGCCATCATTTCGTTAGAAAGCTTGGTAATGACGTTCGTGATTTCCGGACCTGCAGGACCACCGTCTGCCGGGTTGAACTTGATGCCGTTGTAGTGGCTCGGGTTGTGGCTCGGAGTCATGTTGATGGAGCAGGCAGCACCGAGCATTTCGATAGCAGCGGAGAATTCCGGAGTCGGCATTTCACCACCGTAGTAGACCTTCACGCCAGCCTTTGCAAACTGGTCTGCGACAGCTTCGCAGAATTCGTGACCGAGCAAACGGTTATCGTGGCCGACAACCACACCACGCTTCTGGAGTTCGGCAAAGTCCTTGACACCCAAAGCTTCGAAAAGTTCAGGAGTTGCTTCCTTGTACAAACGCACAATAGCAGCACCCACCACCTGCAAATTGCGAAGCGTGAATTCAGAACCGATTTCGCCGCGCCAGCCGGACGTACCAAAGCTGACCTTTGCCGGTTCCTGGGAGGTCAAAGCGACCTGCTTCACAGTTTCAACCAGGTTCATATCGGTAGCCGGGTTGAATTCGGGGGACTGAATCTTTTTCCAAATCTGGGTAATATTTTCCATAAGGGTTCCTGTTTTAAAGTTTTACGCGGGAAAGATAGAATTTTAGACGAGAGACGAAAGACGAAAGACGAAAGATATGGGGGTTGTGAGGGGTAAGTTAAGAGGGGAACGAATTCCACTCGCTTCGAACGGGCGCTCAGATACAGCACGAACAAGACCATGCAAGGCGAGAGCCGCAGCCGTGCCTGCATGGCCAGGACCGAAGGTCACAGGATCCTGCAAACTTTATATTTTTATATTTAGAACAAATAAACAACAGGTTTATTATGAAAAAATTCTCTATTTTCAGCATACTCACCTTTTTTCTCTATTTCACCGCCTGCAACGGCGACAACTCCAGTACACCAAGCTACAACGAAAATTCCGCCTACAGTTCCGAGCAGACAAGCTACATTTTTTCATCTTCTACAAACCCCGATTTTTCTTCGTCCGCAGGTTTCACCCTCAACGGAAGAAGCAGTTCCAGCTCAGAAGATCCAGGTATCATCGTAATGCCCCCGCTTCAAAGCAGCTCGTCGGTCACATACCATTTCGAAAATAAAACCGGTGAAAGAGTCACATGCAAAGGGCCTTATACAAATCTCGTTATCGGGCACACTCAGTATTTCAAATCATACCACTGCAAAGACGGAAACACCTGCGCACCATACACTGCAGCAGCATGTTCTGAAACGGAATGCAGAAGTATAAACCTGTATGCCTGCAAAGACGATAACATGATTGAGGTAGAAGATTTCAACAAAAGGTACGTTCTCGACACCTGCAAAGGTGGGTACTGCGAAGTTTACTGTTACAACAACGAAATCGCTCTGGACGACGGAGACACCTTGAACGTCATTGAATGCGAAAACGGTCTCACGTATCTTCGTGACGGAGCCCTAGACCGCAAACGGGCCGGGAAATCTATTCCCGACACCATACTGGAGTCCCCCCAGCGAGGAGCCAACTGCGACTACGGCGAACAGCTCTGCGTCGATAAGACCGAAAGCGGATTCTGCTTTTTGACCCTCACCACCATAGAATGCCCCAGAAAAGAGCAACAGGATTAAAACAGCCTTCTTTTTCTCTTGTCTCTAGTTACAGCCTCTCATCTAATACTATATTATGGTTACTATGCAAATTACAAACGCTTCTCAACTTACTGGTGTTTTCCCCGCGTTGTTCACCCCGCTCAAGAACGACGATCCTAAGAACCTTCGCAACTCCATCGACTACAAGAAGATGGGGCAGATGATTGACGATGTTATTGCAGCTGGTGCTAGTGGTGTGCTCCCCGCCGTGACGACGGGACAGAGCGCAACGGTCTCTCCGCAGCAGCACTTGGATATCATTAAGTTCACACTCGACTACGTTGACGGTCGCGTTCCTGTGATTGCAGGCGCTGGTTCCAACTGCACGCGCGAATCGATCGAGATGATCGAAAACGTTTTGAAGATTGCTCCGGTGGCAGTCCTCTGCGTTACAGGCTACTACAACAATCCTCCGCAGGAAGGCTTGCTCAAGCACTACCAGACGCTCAGTAGCGAAACGGGTGCTAAGATCGTTATTTACAACGTTCCGGGCCGTACTTCCAGCTATGTCCATCCGGACACGCTTATCGCTCTTGCCGAAGACAAGAACATCATCGGTCTCAAGCAGGCAGTCGAATTCGGTTTCGGTGAAAAGTTCCACGAAGACACGATGCGCGTCATCAAGGAAACGAAGGGCAAGGACTTCGCCGTGATGAGCGGTGAAGACGGTCTCTTTGCTGACCTCCTCGAAATGGGCGGCACGGGTATCGTGAGCGCAACCGGTAACATTCCTGAAGCTTGCAAGACATTCGTTGACCTCTACAAGGCATTCCAGGCTGGCGACAAGGACACGGCCCACAACTTGCAGAAGGCTGCTCGCGACTACATCGACGCTACGTTCTGCCGCAAGAACCCGATTCCTCTCGGAACGCTCTTCAACAGCCCGTTGTTCCAGCCGCTCGTAAGCGTGAAGGACACGGCTAACGGTGCAGACGCTGTTGCCCGCATCATGAAGCTCATCGACGAGAAGGCAACCAGCTTGAAGAAGTATCACGCCTAATAGGCAGTAGGAAGACTTTTTAACAGGAGAATCACAATGGCTAAGAATGAAAAATCCGTTACCGACTTGGTCTGCGAACACATCAAGAAGCAGAAGCTTCTTCCGATCCCGGTGCAGACTCTGAACGAAGAAGCCGAAGCAACTCGCTACTTCGGCGGCGACCTCAAGGAATTCTTGGCAGCAGCCAAGACTCTCGGCGCAAAGGGAATCTTCGTTGAAACACTTTATCTGGAAGACGACGAATTCTACTACGACAGCGGCATCGATGACGAAGAATACCTCGCCATGAACGGCGCTGACGGTAGCTGCACTTGCGGCTGCGGTGACAACTGCGACTGCAAGAAGGGCGACAAGAAGAAGTCCAAGAAGGCTGACGACGACAAGGTCGACGGCGTGTTCCTTGAACCGGAAGACCTCGACGGTCTTGACCTCTCCCTCCTCCGTCCGGAAATTGCAAAGTTCCTCGACCGCGTTGGCGAATGCTGCGGCGTGCGCTTGACGGTTCCGGGTGTGGACCACCTCGAAGTCGAAATCTTCGCTGACTGGTACGACGAATTCGCTGAACTCGTGGACGAAGCTTCTGAAATCATCGAAGAAGATCCGAACGGCGCTCTCGAACAGGTCGAAGCCATGTTCAAGGAAGCTGAAAAGGCTGCTAAGGAAGAAGACAAGAGCGTGAAGAAGATTTCGGCTCACCCGCCTAAAAAGACCGCAAGCGCTAAAGCTAAAAAATAAATCCTTCAGAGCGCTTGCTCTCGCAAACACGACCCGTTAATACGGGTCGCTTTTTGCTCACGAAAGCTAAGAAGTAATCTTAAGTAATCTTTGATTTTAGACAAAGTATTGATGCGAGTTCCGTTTCGGGACTCGCGTTTTTTTTTGCACCGGAAATGCGCGGCATTCCCGGCTTGTTCAATATGCAAAAAACGCTCCCCGACGGGGAGCGTTTTTACAGTCTATAGGAGGAGAGACTTATTACTTCACGGCGACGCGCTGCATAAAGTTGCCCTGCTTCACCATGTAGATGCCAGCGTTCTTGAAGTTAGCCTTCAGAACCTGGGCGACAGAGGCGCCAGCGTCGAGCTTCACAGTACCGAGGAAACGGCCCTGCATGTCGAACACCTGGAAGTTGCCGCTCTTGAGTTCCATCTTCGGGACAGCAATGAGACCAATCGTCTGGCTGCTAGAAGATTCTACCTTTTCAGAAGAGCTAGACACCGGTTCATCCTTTGCCACGTAGACCTTTGCATGCGGGAAGTCTGCCGTACCAGAAACGCCACCGCCATTGCTGCCCGCTTCGCCGAGCACCTTGGCTTCGTAGAGCTTACCCATCGTCATGCCAAGTTCTTCCCACTTCTTCATGTGAGCGGAAATGTTGATGACGCCACAATCACGAGCTTGCTTACGGACGCTGAAATACTGGTAGAATTCGACGTTGCCACTAGACTTGATTGCAGGACCTGTACGAGTGTTGCGATAGACATCGTATTCGGCACCGTCAATCGTGAATGTACCATACTTCTTGTTGCCAACCCAGTCACCCGGGCGGTACTGGCTCAACCAGTTATCGACCACATAGTATTCCACCAACTTGCTCTGCGTTCCCGGCACGCCTTCCATCCAGCCATAGACACCCACATAGGAGTAGTCAGCGCCATTAACATTCTGCTTCACGAGCTTGTATTCAGCAAGCATATCGCCATCAAGTTCCTTGTAGGTCTTGTCGCTATTGAAGGACAGGCCCGAACGGCAGAGATAGTCACCAGCGTTCTGGAAAGAGCAAGACATAGAGCCATCGGAATAGAACGTTGCCGAACCGGACGTTGCACGGTCATACCAAAGTTCATAACCAATTCCGTTGATGGAGCCCACCTTGTTGCCGTTTTCGGTCTTCTTATCGCCAGTGTGCTGAGCATCCTTGCAGAATTCAGTGCTGACAACAGGACCAACGCCACTACCCTTCGAAGAGCTGGACTTTGGCGTTACTGTAGAAGAGCTGGACTTCACAGAAGAGGAAGAAGCCGGATCAGAGCCGTTTTTCACATAGACCTTGGCATGCGGGAAATCCATACGACCATTGCGGACTTCACCATTGACGTTACCCGCTTCACCGAGCACCTTGGCTTCGTAGAGCTTACCCATGGTCATGCCCATCTTTTCCCACTGTCTCATGTGTTCGGAAATGTTGATGGTACCGCAATCGCGAGGCGAGGTACGCACGCTGAAATACTGATAGAACGTAACGTTGCCCGAGGATTTAATTGCAGGACCGGTACGAGTGTTGCGATAAACTGTATAGGTACCACCATCAACCGTAATGGTTCCCTTTCGTTCATTACCAATCCAGCTACCAGGCATATCATTGGCAAGAGTGTTATCAATCACATAGTATTCAACCAACTGGCTAGGCGTTCCAGAAACGCCTTCCATCCAGCCGTAAACGCCAATGTAAGAGTACCCAACGTTCTGGGCCGGGCTCTTCACAAGCTTGAACTCGGCAATCATGTCGCCGCCAAGTTCCTTATAGGTTTTGTTACTGCCAAGGGAAAGACCAGCACGGCAGAGATAGTCCTTAGCGCCCGTGATGCTGCAATCCATGGAACCGTCGCTATAGAACGTAGCGCTACCGCCATGACCATTTTCGTCCCAAAGTTCATAACCGATATCACCGATTTTACCGACTTGGTTCGAAGAAATTTTCACGGATTGACCGGAATGCGACGAGTTGCTGCAGAAATCCTGAGCAAAAGCAGTCGTCGCCATTCCCAAAGCCATTGCGAAAACAAGGCTAGGCTTGGTCACACTAAATGTTTTCATATGATACTCCTCACATTTTAGTTATGCTGAACATAATATATGAGAGTCAGATGAAAAAAGACCTACATTAAACAAATGTTTGTTGTTGAAAAAAACAACGACAATATTTTTACATTATAAGACCGCTCGCCTCCTTTGAAGGCAACCGCTCGATTATCCGCCAACAGCAAAGCATAAAAAAGCCCCTTCCCGGGAACTCCAGGAAGAGGCTAAAACGACTTTTGGGAACAAAAGTTCCGCTTTTGTAAGGTTTATTGATTATTCTTCGGTTTCTTTCGGACCAATTTCCTGCTTTTCAGCATCGTCCTTGACAACGGAATCGTCATCGACTTCAACGCCCTTGACCTTGTCGAAAGTTTCCTTGGCGTCAGCGCTATCCTGTTCGATATCTTCGACGCTCGGGAGTGCGGTAGCATCCTTCACGACATCGCCATCGCGCAGCGTGATTGCCTTGACGCCCTGGGCATTGCGGCCCGTGAGGCGGATATCGGCAGCCTTGATGCGGATGACCTGACCGTCCTTACTTGTGATGATCAAATCGTAGTCGTCGGCAACGCTTTCCACGAACACGGCGGCACCAATCTTGTCTGTAACGTTCAAGTTACGGACACCCTTGCTACCACGGCGGGTCACACGGTAAGAGCCCGGTTCAGAACGCTTGCCATAACCCTTTTCGGTGATGGTCAAAATCTTGTTGCCGGCCTTGAGCCACAGGAGCGAAATGACTTCGTCGCCTTCGGCGAGCGTAATGCCCTTCACGCCGTGCGTGCCACGACCCATAGCGCGGAAGCAGCTAATCGGGAACGTGACGGCCTGACCATTCTTAGTCGCAATCATCAAAAGATCCTTCGGAATCGGGCGGTTGGCGAATTCTTCAGCATCGCCAGATTCAGATTCTTCGGCAATAGCGGCTTCGGCAGCCTGAGCTTCCGCGGCGTTTTCAACGGCTTCTGCGGAATCATCGTCAGAGGCATTCTTGCTGGCTTCGTATTCTTCAGCAGACATGCCCACGAGCTGGACCTTCACAAGTTCATCGTCTTCGTCGAGGCTAATGGCATTGACGCCAGCCTTACGCGGACGGCTAAAGAGCGTGAGGTCCATCTTGTTGATGATACCCTTCTTGGTCGCAAACACGAGGCAGAAGTAGCCACCGAACTTGCGCACCGGCACAATCGCCTGCACCTTTTCACCTTCCGTGAGAGCGACAAAGTTCACAATCGGGCGGCCCTTGCCATTGCGGGCGCCTTCCGGCAAGCGGTAAACCTTCGTCCAATAGACACGACCCTTATTCGTAAACACGAGCAAGTAGCTGTGCGTGCTAGCCGTGAAGATCTGTTCCACATTGTCTTCGTCCTTGAGGCCTGCACCGATGATGCCCTTACCACCGCGATTCTGAGCCTTGAACGTGTCAATTGGCAAGCGACGGATGTAGCCTTCCTTGCTGAGCGTGATGACCTGTTCTTCTTCGGCAATGAGGTCTTCGTCATCACTATCGTCAATAGCTTCGCCAATCGTCGTGCGGCGTTCGTCACCGTACTTGGCAACAACGGCATCGAGCTTTTCGAGCATAATGGCAACGCGGCGTTCGCGCTTTTCCAAGATGTCCTTCAAGTCAGCAACAGTTGCAATGAGTTCGTTGTATTCAGCTTCCAACTTTTCGATATTCAAGCCGACCAACTGGGCAAGGCGCATGTCAACGATGGCCTGAGACTGGATTTCGTCGAGCGAGAAGCGATCCTGCAAGCTCTGCTTTGCTATTTCGGTCGTCTTGCTCTGGCGAATAATCTTCACGACTTCGTCGATGTTCTGCGTTGCAATACGCAAACCTTCAATGATGTGGAGGCGAGCTGCAGCCTTCTTCAAGTCGAACTGCGTTGCACGCGTAATCACATCGAGGCGGTGGTCAATGTAGACCTGCAAAAGATCCTTGAGCGTAAGGAGCTTCGGGAGGTTATTGACGAGTGCCAGGTTGTAAATGCTAAACGTCGTCTGGAGCTGCGTGTACTTGAACAAGTTATTCAAGACAACTTCACCAACTGCATCACGGCGGAGTTCAATCACAATGCGGATGTCACGGCTCGATTCATCGCGGATGTCCGTAATGCCATCGATACGCTTGTCGCGGACGAGGTCTGCAATCTTCTTGCAGAGTTCGGCCTTGTTCACCATGTACGGGATTTCGGTGACGATGATGCGCGGTTTGCCCTTTGCATCCGTTTCAATTTCGGTACGGGCGCGCACACGCACACGGCCATGACCCGTGAGGTAAGCTTCGCGAATGCCAGAACGGCCACAGACAATAGCACCTGTCGGGAAGTCCGGGCCCTTCACATATTCCATCAATTCTTCGCCGGTGATATCCGGATTTTCGGCCATCGCATGGATGGCAGCACCGACTTCGCGCAAGTTGTGCGGAGCCATGTTCGTCGCCATACCCACAGCAATACCCGACGTTCCGTTCACAATCATGTTCGGAAGCGCAGACGGGAGCACCAGCGGTTCTTCGAGAGATTCATCGTAGTTCGGACCCATGTCGACCGTTTCTTTTTCAAGATCTTCGAGCATGAGAGCGCCGAGGTTATTCATCTTTGCTTCGGTGTAACGCATGGCAGCCGGGCTGTCACCGTCAATAGAACCGAAGTTCCCCTGACCAAACACCAGCGGATAACGCAGCGAGAAGTCCTGCGCCATACGGGCAAGAGTTTCATAAACAGCAGAGTCACCATGCGGGTGGTACTTACCGATAACATCACCCACGATACGGGCGGACTTGACCGTTCCCTTGTTCGGAACCACGCCCAACTTGTGCATACTGTACATCACACGGCGGTGCACCGGCTTAAAGCCATCGCGCGCATCCGGCAATGCACGAGCGACAATAACGCTCATCGAGTAGCGAAGATAGCAGTCCTGCATGTCTTGTTCGACAAGACTCTTGAACTGCGATCCAGGTACCATTTCTTCAGACATTAGTTAACCTCAAATTAGTAGGAAGTAGACAGTAGGAAGTAGGAAGTTTTTCCTAAATCATTCCGCCCCCTTCCAACATTTCATTTATTACTTTCAAACTTTCTTCATCGGTCTGGTCTATGCGGTGCGGTGTGATTGTCGCATAGCCCTTATCTAGCAAGTTGTCGTCCGAACCCTCTGGAGCCATCGACCACAGCTTTTCGCCATCCAAAAACCACAAGCCATCCTTATGATCGTAGTGGTCGGTAAACATACCACGGTCCATCGTGCAAGCCTTAAATCCAAGGAATTCATCGTCCTTGACTTTCGGGAAATTCACATTCCAGAACACGCCCTTGGAAATTTTCTTGAACAGGTTCTCAGAAACAATCTTGCGTGCAAAATCAATCGCCACCTGCAACAAGTTGCCTTTCAATCCACGCAGCGAAAGCGCCACCGCAGGCACACCCCAAAGGGCGGCTTCACGAGCACCGGCAACCGTCCCCGAATAAAGCGACGACACACCGGAATTTTCGCCCACATTGATTCCCGAAAAACACACATCAAAGCCTTCGGGAACAATCGTGTTATCATCAAGTCCGTAATTGGCAAAATGCCCTATGGCAAACTTTACGCAGTCCGCAGGAGTGCCCGAAACCGAGAAAACCTCATACGGCCAATCCACGTTTCCAGAGACAGTTTCGACATGCTGAACACGCAATCCGCGACGAATCGTAAAGGCGTGACCAACACCACTCTGCTCACCTTCAGGCGCAAAAATATAGACATCGGAAACCTTGCTCAAAGCAAGAGCAAGAGCATGCAAGTTGACACTACCAACGCCATCGTCGTTAGTGATTAAAACCCTAGTTTTCCGTATTTTTTCCATTTATACGAAATTTAGAAAAATGGGTGACAAAACTGTTTCAAAATCCCTAAAAACACTCGTAAAAAAGCCTTTTTTTAGCCGTTTAAAGGGTAATTTTCTATCATTGAAAACATGTACACAGAACCTAAATTTTTAGCCATGAAAGAGCCCTCAAAATTCAAGAGGCTCGCTGAACTTTTACGAGTAATCATCTTGCAATTAGGCGACGATGTTCCCCGCGCCCGTCGTGAATTCGAGACCTACACCGAATGGCTCCACCTGCCCGAATCCGAGAGATTGACAGGCAAAAACCAAGCGCAAATGATTGACTTGTACAAGACGTTCCGCACCCGCGCAGGGCTTGGCTTTGAACGCGACGTGTACTTGGAACAGGAACCGGGTGACCGCGAAGTCGCAAACGAGAAGCCCATCCAATTCGCCGTGCTCGTGCACAATTTGCGCAGTGCATTCAACGTAGGTTCCATCATCCGCAGCACCGACTGTTTTGGACTCGAAGGCGTGCACCTCAGCGGCTACAGCTGCAGCCCCGACCACGTGACCGTCAAAAGCGCCGCCCGTGGTTGCCAGGAATGGATCCCCATCAAGCGCTGGGACAGCCCATTCGACTGCATCAAATGGCACAAGGAAAACGGCTACGAAATCATCGCCCTTGAAACCGGCGAAGACATCCCGAGCATAAACAACGTAAAGTGGCCCGAAAAAGGGCTCATCGTCCTCGGCAACGAAGAACTCGGCATCGCCCCGGAAATCATGGCAGAAGCTACCATGAAAGTGACCATCCCGATGGCTGGTCGCAAGGCAAGCATGAACGTCGCAGGCGCATTCGCCATCATGGCATTCTGCCTCCGCAGTAACGCGAAATAAAAGCGATACACTTAATAACAAAAGCCGCAGCATCAAAGCTGCGGCATTTTTGCATTCTGTCATGCCCGTCCCGGAACGACCATCGGGCACCACCTTTCTCTTACTTACTTCTGCGGAGCAAGCGCCTTCACGGCATCGGTCAAGCGGTCAATAGCCTTGATGAGTTCATCCATCTTGGCATCGCTTACGCCACCGGCAATGGCAGCAGCCGTCGCATTCGCAGCCGTTTCAACAGCCTTTGCAGCAACCGGAGCAGCGCTCACCGGGACCTTACCAAACCAGATATCCGGCCAGCGGTCGTTGCCACTATTGTACGTGATACGCGTTGCAGTTTCAACCGGTTCGCCAATCTTCCAAATATAGAGTTCGTAGTCGAACAAGTCGTGGTCATGGCCCTTGTCCGTTGCGCCCCAAACAAGCCACTTGCCATCCGGCGAGAGGCGCGGGAAGTATTCATGACTGCGACGACCCGGCAAGTCCATCAGCTTCACGTTCTTCGGGATACCAAAGAAGCCAACCTTTTCCACCTGTTTGCCGTCCTTAGCCGTGAACCACAAAATTTCACTCGGAGCTGCCGTACCACCGTTACCCGTGGGGTTTACACGGTAGAGCTTGGAGCCATCGAAATTCCAGTCAATCTGGCAACCGTCGCCGGACTTGGTCCAGGCGTTCTTAGCCAAATCCCACACGCCCGTTTCACGCATCGAACCGCGAAGCGTAATCGCGAGGTGCTTGCCATCCGGACTCATGTTCGGTTCCTGCAAAATCACGCCAGCCTTCTTGAACGCTTTTTCGCCATCGAGCACAAGCGTTTCCTTTTTGCTCGCGAGATCCATCGTAAAGACCTTGCCGGCACGGCTAAACACAATGGACTTGCCATCCGGGCGCCAAGTGCCCCAAGTTGCATTTTCGACAATCTTCGTTTCGTTCGTACCGTCAATGCCGACAGTCCACAAATCCCACTTTTCCGGGTAATTTGCATCATTTTCAGGAACCCAGCCAGCCTTGCTACGGTTAAAAAGCACTTTCGAGCCATCTGGAGCGACACGCGGGAACCAGTCTACATTATTGCTCTTGGTCAGCGCACGGGCATTCGTTCCGTCAGCATTCATAATCCAAATATCATGGAGAGAATTCGCACGGCTCGTAGACCAGACAATAGCCCCTTCGAGCTTGCCCTTCAGGGCATCGAGAGCCTTCTGTTCTTCAGGAGTCGGATCCACAGAAGCACCCATCGGAGCACCCTGTGCGGCAAAAGCAGATGCGGCCAAAAAGCCAATCGCAGAAATCAACGCAAACTTTTTCATAATCATACTTAAAAGATAGTAACACGAAAAATAATTATCTCAAAACCGAGGTTCAAGAATGCACCTTCTAGGCAATCGTGTCCGAGAACACAAAGGGAACATTTAAAACTTACGAAAATCTGTTTTTTATTACGAAAATGAAATGTCAATATAGATTTACAATCCGAGGAAAGATTATGAAGTTTCAAGTTTTTAGATGCTTACTATTGGCAGGCATTCTTGCCACTGCATGGAATTGCTCCGAAAGCGCAGCAACTCAAGATTCTGCATCAAATAAGACTTCAGACCTCCAAATTCCGCAAAATATCGTCGTTAGCGAACCCAGCTACTTCTACCAGCTCGGGGCTAACTACTACGTTATCGCACCCAAGACAATGACCGTCAGCGACGGTTCCGGGAACGTCATCGGCACTTTCAACACATCTACCGGTGCCATTATGTCGCTCTCCGGAGAAATCATCGCCATCAACCTGGACCTGAGCAAGCTCCCCATGGTTTCCCCAACGGTACCATCCAAGGACTTGATCGCCGTTGACCTGGACTCCTAGCAATTTTTATATTGCAGTCCATGAGTGACGCTCTCGAAAAACGCATCAAGAAACACATCATCGGAAAACCGCACCGCTTTTTAGCCGTTTCTCCGCTTGGTTTCGAACAAACTCTTTCGAGAGAGTTAGAAATCATTTTAGGCGAAAGCGCAACGGAACAGCCCCACGCCACTGGGGACGGCAAAGTCGAATTTACCACAAAACTCACTGAAGCGTGGAAAGTCGTCGCCGTATGCCGCATCGCAAACCGCGTGCTCATGGAAGTCGCCAGTTTCAAAGCCGAAAACTTCCGCGATCTCGAAAAGAAAGCAAGCGAAATCCCATGGGAACTTTACCTTCCGTGTCATCCTGAGCGGAGCAACGCTAGTTGCGAAGTCGAAGGATCTATAAACATCCACGTTACTTGCAAGCATTCCCGCCTGTACCACAGCGACGCCATCGCCGAACGTTTGTATAAAATAATAGAAGGGGTAAGTGTCCCCCTCGCTTCTGCCGACACGGCATCCGCTACCCCCTCTGCGGGGACACCCCGCAACGCCCCGTCGCAAACCGAGAATCGCAGCATTCAACAAAATCTCTACGTCAACTTTCTAGATGACCGCTGCACCATCTGGCTTGACCTCGCCGGCGAAGAACTCTACAAGCGCGGCTTTGAGAGATTCGTGAACGACGCTCCGCTCAAAGAAACCATCGCCTCCGCGATGATTTTTGAAGCTTTGAACGTTTCCCCAGAACGGAGCCCAGCGTCACCATACACAATACTAGATTTAATGTCCGGTAGCGGAACGTTCAGCCTCGAAGCCGCCTGCATTGCAAACAAAATCATTCCCGGCACATGCCGCGATTTTGCACTAAAGCACCAACCCGCTTTCAAAGAAGCCACCTGGAATTTTTTGATTAGACAAGAGACGAGAGACGACAAATGCGTAGGACGAGTGTCGCGACCATGCTTGCATGAGCATGACCGAGTCCAGCATTTGGGATTAGAGCGAAGCGATAATCCAAAGACGA
>JAEEGJ010022351.1_pt1 | contig 13446 bp, 13 predicted proteins | sample 8958761 | NCBI WGS metagenome assembly JAEEGJ01 (sample SAMN16246546, study PRJNA631951) | gut metagenome | biome: gut microbiome; feature: rumen; material: RS-attached | host: Bos | place: Iran: Karaj | collected 2018-10
ACACCTACGAGAATACCAATTTCCACGACATCAAAGTCGGTAGCGTGGTTAATCTCGAATTTGACATCATCGGTACATACATCAGTCGGATGATGCAATTCGTCCAATAATCCTTCACCATTCATCCTTAATCCTTCACCCCCTTGATACAAAGTATCATTTTCGATCTCGATGGCACGCTGACCGACACGCTGCAGGATCTTGCCAACAGCGTCAATTACGCCCTGGACAAGATGAATTGGCGTGAACGCTCGCTCGACGAAGTGCGTCGCTTTGTGGGAAATGGCGTGAGGAAACTCATTCAGAGAGCTGTTCCCGAGAATACGTCGGAAACTGACTACGAAAGCTGCTTTACTCTTTTCCGGCAACACTATATCCTTCATTGTCAGGATAATACGCGCCTATATCCGGGAGTAGGGGAGATGCTTCAGGAAGTTCATCGTCGGGGCTACAAGACTGCTATTGTCAGCAACAAGCTACAGGCAGGTGTCGACGAACTCTACGATACATATTTTCGCGATGTTATTGATGTGGCCATCGGTCAGCGTGAAGGTATGGCCTTGAAACCCGCTCCAGATATGGTGGAACTTGCGCTCAGTCAGCTTGGTGCAAGCAAGGACGAGACGGTCTATGTAGGCGATTCGGAGGTCGATGTCCAAACGGCTCGCAACGCAGGCTTGCGATGCATCTCTTGTCTTTGGGGCTTCCGCGACCTCGAACAGCTGGAAGCAGCAGGAGCAACGCAGTTCATCAGTCATCCCAAAGAGCTCTTGTCAATCATCAACAATTGACCGTTGAAAATCGAACAATTGCCTTATTCGCATCGAATACTTGTTCGGTGCGTTTCGAATACTTGTTCGGTGCGCCTCGAACAATTGTTCAATCTCAATCGAACAATTGCCCTATTTGCATTGAATACTTGGCTTTCCGTTTCGGATAAATTGCCATTTCTATTGGTAGTCACATTTTTTTTCTCTAACTTTGCATTCGTTATTCGTAAAAAACACTTATAAAATGTATAGGACAAAGACTTGTGGCGAGCTACGGCTGGCCAATGTTGGAGAGAGCGTAACCCTTTGCGGATGGGTACAGCGTACTAGGAAAATGGGCGGTATGACTTTTGCCGACCTGCGCGATCGTTACGGCATTACCCAACTCGTATTTGATGAATCAACTGACAGCGCCCTTTGTGCCGAGGCTAATCGTCTGGGACGTGAATGGGTGATTCAGGTTGTAGGTGAGGTGAGTGAACGCCAGTCGAAGAACAAGAATCTGCCAACAGGCGACATTGAGATTATTGTTCGCAAACTCGTCGTTCTGAACGAGAGTGCTGTTCCCCCGTTCACTATCGAGGAACAATCGGATGGAGGCGATGACCTTCGTATGAAGTATCGTTACTTGGACCTTCGTCGTCCTTGTGTAAGAAAGAATCTGGAACTGCGCCATAAGTTTGCTTTCGAGGTGCGTCGCTATCTCGACCAGCAGGGATTCATGGAGATTGAGACTCCCGTTCTTGTTAATTCAACCCCCGAAGGAGCACGCGATTTCGTGGTACCCAGCCGTATGAACCCCGGTCAGTTCTATGCTTTGCCTCAGAGTCCTCAGACGTTGAAGCAACTGCTTATGGTTGCTGGAATGGACCGTTACTTCCAGATTGTGAAGTGCTTCCGCGATGAAGACCTCCGTGCTGACCGTCAACCCGAGTTCACGCAGATTGACTGTGAGATGTCGTTCGTAGAACAGGAGGACATCCTGCAGATGTTTGAGGGCATGAGCCGCCATTTGTTCAAGTCCATCCTCGGTATTGATATCCCCACGCTTCCCCGTATGACTTGGGCTGATGCTATGAAGTATTACGGAAGCGATAAGCCCGACACGCGCTTCGACATGAAGTTTGTGGAGTTGATGGATGTGCTGAAGGGCACAGGCGAATTCCCTGTATTCAATGAGGCAGAATATATTGGTGGTATTGTTGTTCCAGGCTGTGCCGATTATACCCGCAAGCAACTTGACCAGCTGACTGATTTCGTCAAGCGTCCACAGGTTGGTGCTAAGGGCTTGGTATATGTCAAGTTCAATGCCGACGGCACCGTCAAGAGCAGCATCGACAAGTTCTATGAGCCCGCCGTTTGGCAGCAGCTCAAGGAGAAGATGGGTGCCAACGATGGCGACCTCGTGCTCATCATGAGCGGCGACAACGCCAATAAGACGCGCGTGCAGCTGTGCACCCTGCGCTTGGAGATGGGCGAGCGTCTGGGCCTCAGGGACAAGAACAAGTTCGAGTGCCTGTGGATTGTGGACTTCCCGCTGTTTGAGTGGAGCGACGAGGAGCAGCGCCTGATGGCGACGCACCATCCCTTCACCATGCCCAACCCCGACGATATCCCCCTGCTCGACGAGCATCCCGAGAAGGTGCGCGCCGTGGCCTATGACTTTGTGTGCAACGGCATCGAGGTGGGTGGCGGTAGCCTGCGTATCCACGACGGCAAGCTGCAGGCCAAGATGTTCGACATCCTGGGCTTCACTCCCGAGCGCGCTATGGCTCAGTTCGGCTTCCTGATCAACGCCTTCAAGTACGGTGCACCTCCCCACGCCGGTCTGGCCTTCGGTTTCGACCGCTTCGTGTCCATCATGGCCGGTCTGGACAGCATCCGTGACTGCATCGCCTATCCCAAGAACAACAGTGGCCGTGACGTCATGCTCGACGCTCCCAGCCCCGTGGACCAGAGCCAGCTCGACGAACTCTACATCAACGTGGACCGCGAGCGCCTCAAAGCCGAGAACAAAATTTAATAGTAAAGTTTTAAGTTGTTAGTTTTTAGTGCGATTACTGCCGCCTTAAAAAGTGAGCCAAAGGTAATATCGCTAAAAACTAACAACTAAAAACTAAGGACTTAAAACTAACAACCCCAACCATGCAAATCAAGGAAATCACCGACGCCATCGAGCAATACGCTCCCTTGCGCTTGCAGGAGGAGTGGGACAATGCGGGCATCCAGGTGGGCGACCCCGAGGCCCAGGTCACGGGCATTCTGCTCTGCACCGATGCTACCGAGGCCGTTGTGGCCGAGGCCATTGAGCGCGGCTACAACCTGGTCATCTCGCATCATCCGCTCATCTTTCGCGGTCTCAAGAAGATCATGGGCCGCACACCCGTTGAGCGCGCCGTGGCCATGGCCATCAAGCACGACATCACCATCTACAGCGCCCACACCAACATGGACAGCGCTTGGCAAGGTGTGTCGTTCCGCATGGCCGACAAGATCGGTATGACCGGCATCAGGTTCCTCGATGACAATCATGTGGACCCCTACGGCGAGCAGCAGAGCACATCGGCAGGTTGCGGAGTCATCGGTGACATTGAGCCAATGCCTGCACGTGAGGTGCTCAAACGCGTCAAAGAGGCCTTCGAGGTGGGCGCTGTGCGCTACAGCGGCGATGGCGACCGCATCGTCACACGCGTGGCATTGTGCGGCGGGGCCGGTGGATTCCTGCTCGACAAGGCCGTCGAACTGGGCGCACAACTCTATGTCACAGCCGACATGCGTTACCATGATTTTTTGGACAACTGCCAACGTATCGTGGTAGCCGACATCGGACACTATGAGAGCGAACACTTCACAAAAGAGATTTTTTTAGAGATTATTCAGAAAAAAAATCCTACCTTTGCAGTCGCTTTTGCGAAAAATGAGACAAACCAAGTGAATTACCTATAAATAGTTGTCCGTTTTTAGTCGTCGGTTGTCAGCGTCATCCGCAGTCAACTGAAACTGAAAACTGAAAACTAAAAACTAAAACATTATGGCAACACAAAAGAAAGAACTCACTGTTGAAGAGAAACTCAAAGCGCTCTATGACTTGCAGCAGAAACTCTCGGAGATTGACGCTATCAAGACCCTGCGCGGCGAGCTTCCTCAGGAAGTGCAAGACCTGGAAGACGAAATCGCCGGTCTGGAAACCCGCGAGTCCAAGTATCAGGATGAGATTGCTATCCAGCAAGATGAAATCGCCCGCAACCGCGACATCAAAGCCAAGGCCGAGGAACTCATCGACAAGTACACCGCCGACCAGGACAACGTGCGCAACAACCGTGAGTATGACTACCTGACCAAGGAGATTGAGTACCAGACGCTAAACATCGAGCTTGCCGAGAAAAAGATGAACGAGGCAGCCCGCAGGGCCGACGCCCTGCAGGGTGAGATCGAGAAGGCCCGTGAGATGCGCACCGACCGCGAGCATGCGCTCGAGGAGAAGAAGAGCGAGCTCAACGAAATCGTCTCTGAGAACAAACAGAAGGAGGAGACCTTGCGCGAAAAAGCCAAGAAGCAGGAGAACAAGATTGAAGAGCGCCTGCTGACCGCATTCAAGCGCATCCGCAAGAACACCCGCAACGGTCTTGGTGTGGTTGTCGTTCAGCGCAACGCTTGCGGCGGCTGCTTCAACCGCATTCCCGCGCAGCGACAGATGGAGATCAAGATGCACAAGAAGATCATCGTCTGTGAGTACTGCGGACGCATCCTCATCGATCCCGAACTGGTAGGTATCGCTCCCGAGGAAGCCAAGAACAAATAACACCAAGGGGAAGTCCCCTTGAGTCCTAGCGGACCAGGAACTCAGAGGCCTCATACACTCCAAGAAGCCTTAGTATCGAGAGCCACCCGCTACAAGACACCGCAATGGCAACGCCCCCTGTGGGATGTTGCCATTGCGCTTTCTATTACCCATACTTCACCCCACGAAGCAACATCAGTACTCGGACGAGAGTGCAGACAGGAGTAATTGATTATGACACTACCGGTTTAAACAGACTGCAGTGTCACACCTCGATGGTTGAGGAATAGTAGTAGAAATCATTGAGTACCGTCCTGAGGAACTCGTCGGCATACACATTATTCGCTACCTGCACATCAAGGAATTGCTGCACTTGAATAGCCAGCTTGTAGATGAGTTCTTCACGACGTTTGGGGGCGGAGTTGTAGAGGGTGCGTGTGATGACATCGACCTGCCTGGAGGAGAGATAGGCTGCCTCGGGAAAGGAAGGTTCATAGCCCTGTTGCACATAGCTGTAATCGCTCAATGTGTAGAAATCATATTGGGCTGCCGTCATTTTAATGACCATGGTTCCCGCAGCGAGGTCACCCAAACGTTGCCTGTGCTTGCCAAAGACGATAAACACCACTCCCAGGAAACCTGTGAGGAAAGTATCGATGGGGTATAGAAGCCACCTCAGCAAGCAACTGCTCACCGACGGTGAATTGCCCTCGGTGGTCACCACACGGATTTTCATCAACATCTTTCCCAGGCTCTGTCCCTTGGCAAAAATTTCGCACATCGGAAAATAAAAAATGATAGGGAAAACAAGAATCACATAAAATGTGATGGATAGCACGTCATTGACATAGTCTAATCCATCGATGACTTGAAAACCAGCTATCGATAAAGCAATGGAATAAATAATGAGTACGACATAGTCGATAATGGCCGCTAAGATTCTATCACCGACACTGGAAGGTGTTTGGGTGAGTTCCACATACTGACCGGTGATAATTGACGACTGCGCCATAATCTTTTTGTTCCTGGGTTTTCAAAGATTTTGTTGCAAAAGTACAATTATTATTCTAATTTTGCAACAGAAAAAGAGTTGCCATTTTTCTATGTCATGAGAGAGTCCGTATTCATCAAACAAAACATCGGCCGCTGGCGCGACTATCAAAGACGTCTTGATAATCCGTCGGAAGAATCCCCAGACACACTAGCCCAGATGTACACCGAACTGACGTCAGACTTGGCATTCTCACGCACTCATTTTCCCGATGCGACCATCACCTCGATGCTTAATGGCATGACACTCAGGTTGCACAACGAGATTTACAGCGGACATCAAGAGAAGTGGTCACGCCTGTGGACGTTTTGGACCGACGAGGTGCCTCAAGCGGTCTATGACAACCGCAAGGCCATGCTCTCTGCATTGGCTGTGTTTGTGTTTTTCCTGTTGGTGGGCATCGTTTCACTTTTCAATGATGCAGAATTCGCCAAACTGATTTTAGGGGAAGACTATGTGGAGATGACCATCGAGAACATCAAGAACGGAACTCCCACCGATGTCTACAGCCATGGCCCGGAGGCAGAATCATTCTTTTTCATCATGCTCAACAATTTGAAAGTTGATGTAATGAGCATCTCGATGGGTATTTTCACGCCATTCGCCACATCATTGATTATCATGTACAATGCCATCATGGTTGGGGCATTCACATTTTTCTTTTTCCAATATGGTGTGTTCGGTGATGCCCTGTTGGCGATCATGCAACACGGGACGCTTGAGATTTCCACGATAGTGCTCTCGGGGGGAGCAGGTTTTGTGATGGGATCAGGCTGGCTGTTCCCCGGCACGTATAGCCGCATGCAGGCATTCCGCCGCAAGGCCAAGGAGGGCCTCAAGATTGCCTTGAGTGTGTTTCCCGTGACCATCGTGGCCGCTTTCATCGAGGGATATCTCACGCGGCACACCGATTACCCTCTCGCATTCAGGGTGACGGTCATTGTATTGTCGGCCGCGTTTATTGTTTTTTATTACATTGTCTTGCCTTACACAAGAGGACGCAAGCATCTCGACAAATCAGCCATCGATGAACAGCAATCGACTCTATAAGAATCGCACCGTCTCAGAAAGCTTGAACATCGTGTTCGACTTTGTGGGTGAGAATTGGAGAACATGGTTAAAGACGATGTTCTACTTCCTCATGCCGTTCAGTGTGCTGCTTGGCACCACGCTCGCCACGTTCTACAAAGACACAGACATCACCTCCATGTCCGAGACGGGATACGCGATTTCCATTGTGCTGTTTGTGATTGGTTGTGCTGTGGTCACGGCACTGGAAATCTTGTTGATCAAATGGTATGAGAGCCACAATGGCACACTTGACGGGTGTGATGCCTCCACCCTGTGGCGCATGATGCCCAAGACATCACTCAAGTGCTTAGGTATTCTTCTGCTGGCGGCTCCTATACTTGCGTTGGCGACTCTATCAATCCTTATACCCCTTGTGGGATTCGGGGTGATACTTGGAGCGCTTCCCGTTTTCTTGTTGTGCCCCATCATGCTCTTGGAGTCTGGCAACTCATTACCAGCCTTGTTTAAACGCGCATTTTCACTCGGTTACAAGAAGTGGGGAACGCTTATCCTGGTTGCTGTTGTCATGGGTCTTGTGGCGGTTCTGCTCAACAATGCCGTCACATTCCCCCTCAGCTTATTCATGGTATTCGAATCAGTGCTTGACACATCGGATTCTGACTCTGTGTTGTGGTCCTTCTTCCTTGACGTCATTCGTTACATTTTGTGTGTGGCCGGTTGCTTCGTGATCTTTGTGGAGCAAGGCCTGTTTGTTCTCGCCATGACCTACCATTACGGAAGCGTGGCAACCGAGGTCGAGGATATTGACTTGGAGAGTGATATCGATAATTTTGCTCAACTCAAATAGACCATGATGATGACCTCGCCCCGTGACACAATAGTTGCCAATGACTCGATACTTGATGCGTTCCAGCAATCAAAGAACTATGACTATGCGCGAGAGCTGGTGCCCGGTCATGATGATGTCAACTATTTTGATCGTTTCTGGCGCTATATTGAGGACCTGTTTGACTTCGATGCCTCATTATGGGATATACCCGAATGGTGCTGGTGGTTCTTGGGGGCGCTGGTTCTGCTGGCCGTGGGATTTTTCTTTTGGAAGCATCGGGCAGGCTTTTTCGGTCCCAAGGATGTAGACCTCAAAGCCGAAGACATTACCGAAGACGACATTAACGAGGTGGACTTTGACCAACTCATCGCCGCTGCCGAAAAAAACGGCGACCACTTGCTGCTGTGCCGATTGCGATATCTGAAGACTTTGAAAATGGCAAGTGACGCATCGTTAGTGACCTGGCGGCGCTACAAGACGCCCTCGCAATATGCCATGGAGTGGCAAGATGAAGACTTCGGCATCATGACCAATCACTTCTTGCGCATTCGTTATGGTCACTACACTGCCGATGCGGGACTTGCTGAAGAAATGCGCTCACGTCAAGAAGCCGTGCAGGCACGCATCGCCAGTGGCATCGACAAGCAAGAACCCGCTAACCAACAAGAGGAAGGAGGTGTGCTGTCATGAAAGTCAATAGCCTGTTTGTTGTAATAATCATTGCACTCATGGCAGTGATGATACTCTTTGAGATCAACGCACCCAGTCGTTTCCAGTGGTACGACGAATCTCAAAGCTACAAGAGCAAGCAACCCTTTGGATGTTATGTGATGGACAGCGTGCTGCGGACGTCCTTGCCTCAAGGATACGAAGTGCTTGGGGACGACATCGAGCAGTACTTTGACAAGAAGTCCAAAAAAGGTCAACACACATTACTCTTCACCAACAACTATGACGACTTCTGCAGGTCATGTGATGTTGATCTTCTCAAGTGGATTAAAGAGGGCAACAATATTGTCTTGGCCGTTTATGACAACTATCACTACTATGGTTACTATGACCCTGATGTGAAGGATATCGGTGAGGAATTGGAATTCTCTTTTCAACCTGTCGGCAATATCTACACGAATCACTTCGATAAAAAGACATTGAGTGACCGTACCCAGTATGACACCATCGAGTGGCGTGCCGACAACAAGTTCGCTGCTGCCACCTATTTGATCAGCACAGCCTTCTGTGTCGAAGAACTCAAGCTGTCGAGTTCATTCCGCACCTTGGCCATTCTCCACAAGGTAAAAAAGCCTTACGATGGTGACAATGAAGGTGTTTATTACAAGTCTTACGCTCCGGAAGAGGGACACACTGCCCCTGTTGCGGCTATCCGAGACTACGGTAAGGGCAAGGTGGTTGTGGTGGGTATGCCCATGCTGTTTACCAATTACGGCATCCTCAACGACACCATACGCCCCTTTGTATTACGGCTGTTGAGCGAATGCGGCAACAAGCCTATCGTGCGTTATGACCCGACATACATTTCCCGGACCAGCAAAGATCAGGAATCCGAATCACCATTGCGCTATCTGCTGGCCAACCGTCCGTTAAGATGGGCTTTCTATCTTGCCCTGGCAACACTGGTGGCATTCGTCGTGTTCTCGGCCAGGCGCCGTCAACGCGTTATACCTGTCATCAAGCCACCTGTGAACCACATGATGGATTTCGTTAAACGAATAGGCGGTATCTACTACAAAAAACACGACAACGTGGATCTGCTCAACAAGAAGTATGCGGCATTCTGCAACGACTTGCGAGCCAAGGCAATGATTGACATTGAAGGTAATGACTACCTTGACGATGAACTGCTGTCGTTGTCTAATCGCACGGGCTTGCCCTTCAACCAGCTGCAACAGCTGATCCGCAATGTGAAAAATGGTGTCAACGCCAACTGGATCAGTGACAAACAGCTGCAACAATTCATCGACGCAATGAATGATATAATGCACAGAATAAACATCTAAAAAACATATACGACAATGGAACAAACGACAACCCCCCGCCTCGATTTGGCACAGTTCTCGGCCCAAGTGAGGCAGATAAAAGAAGAAATCGCCCGTGTAGTGGTAGGGCACAATCAGGTTGTGGACCTCTTGATTGCGGCAATCCTTGCCGACGGCCACGTGCTGCTTGAGGGTGTGCCTGGTGTGGCAAAAACGCTCTTGGCCCGTCTCACCGCCCGACTGATTGACGCTCGCTTCAGCCGCATACAGTTCACCCCTGACCTGATGCCCAGCGACGTGCTCGGCACCACGGTGTTCAACATGAAAACAAGCGAGTTTGACTTCCATGAAGGTCCGATTTTTGCCAACATGGTCCTGGTCGATGAGATTAATCGCGCACCGGCAAAAACTCAGTCGGCCCTCTTTGAAGTGATGGAGGAGCGCCAAGTGAGCATCGACGGCACAACGCACCACATGGCTGATCCTTATACCATCATTGCCACACAGAATCCGGTGGAGCAAGAGGGCACTTACAAACTGCCCGAGGCACAGCTCGACCGCTTCATGTTCAAGATTGTGATGGGCTACCCCACCCTGGAAGAAGAGAAGACCATCCTGCAACGGCATCAGGCCAACGCGCGACTGGCAAAACTTGAAGACATCACTCCCATCATCAGCAAGGACGCGTTACTGGCCATGCGTGACACCATGCATGGCGTGGTGACCGATGACTCGCTGCTGGGTTATATCGCCCAGATTGTACAACAAACCCGCACAAGCAAGGCTGTGCTCCTGGGTGCCTCACCGCGTGCCGCCGTGGCCATGCTGCAGGCATCAAAAGCCATCGCGCTCATCTATGGACGTGATTTCGTCACCCCCGATGACATCAAGATTGTGGCTCCTGCTGTGCTTGATCACCGCATCATCATTTCGGCCGAAGCCGAGATGCAAGGTTATACGGCCTCAAAAATCGTTGCCACACTCATCAATAACGTCGAGGTGCCCAAGTGATGCATTAATCAACCGCTGCCATGTTTCTGCCTGCTCGATTCTATTATGCCACAATGGTGGTGATTGTTGTCCTGGCATCGGGACAACTGTGGTCGCCACTGTTCAACATGGGTGCCGCTTTGCTGGTGTTGCTTGCATTGTTGCTCGTGGTCGACATCGCCTTGTTGTGGACTCGCCGCGGTGTGACGGCAGTCCGACAGTGCAGCTCGCGTTTTTCCAATGGCGACGAGAACCCGGTGAGCCTGCAGGTGGACAACAACTACCCCTTCGCCGTCAAACTGAATATCATCGATGAGGTCCCGCACATCTTCCAGCGCCGAGACTTGAATTTCACCATGCGCCTGAAGGCTAGCGAGAAAGGAACCGTGGATTATACCCTGCGACCAACCAAACGAGGAGTGTACGGTTTCGGACACATCCGGGCCTTTGTCACATCTCCCATCGGCCTCGTGCAACGCCGCTTCACTTGCGGCGAGCCCACTGATGTAGCTGTTTATCCCAGCTACCTCATGCTCAACAAGTATGAATTCCTGGCCATCAGCAATAACCTGACCGAGATGGGCATCAAGCGCATCAGGCGCGTGGGCAACAATACCGAGTTTGAGCAGATCAAGTCCTACGTTCAAGGCGATGACTACCGCCTCATCAACTGGAAAGCCAGTGCGCGCGCGCATCAACTCATGGTGAACGTCTATACCGACGAGCGGTCACAGCAGATCATCAACGTCATTGACAAGGGACGCATCATGCAGCAAGCATTCGCTGGAATGACAATTCTCGACTATGCCATCAATGCATCGCTTGTGCTCTCCTATGTGGCCCTGCATCGAGACGACAAGGCCGGCATCATCACCTTTGCCGATGAATTCAGTGACTTCGTCAAGCCAGATCGCGGTCCGACACAGATGAACGACATCCTTGAATGCCTTTACCGCCAGACCACCAATTTTGCCGAGAGCGATTACTCCACATTGGTTGTGAACACGAACCATTTGGTCGGGCAACGAAGTCTGCTCGTGCTATACACCAACTTCTTTGACTACACCAGCATGCTGCGCCAGCTGCCCTATCTGCGGCAACTGAACAGCCGCCACCGTCTGCTGGTGGTCTTCTTCATCGACCAGGAACGCCGTGATTTCATCAATCAGCAGCCACGCAGCATCAAGGATTATTACGAGCACTCCATTGCGGCAAAAATCGACAACGAACAGACACTCATCATCAATACCTTGCGCCAGTATGGCATCAACAGCCTGCTCACCTCACCACAAAACCTCTCGGTCAACGTCATCAACAGATACCTTGAAATGAAGTCACGCCAGATGTTCTAACCAAATTTGGGTTGCAGACTCTGGCGGTAACGGCTGGGCGACTGGCCCAGGTGCTTGGTGCAGTAGCGGCTGAAATAACTCAACGAAGTAAAGTTCATCTGTTCAGCTATCTGGGTGAGCGAGAGGCGCTCGTCATCCAGATAGTCCTTCAGTATGGGTACAGTGTGACGGTCAATGTAGGAGGTGACACTATGGCCGGTCACGCGCTTGATAGTGGCCGAGAGATATTTGGGAGAGACGTTCAAGCGCTCAGCATAGTAACTCACATCGCGCTCGGTGCGACTGATGCCTGTGGCGAGCAGCGCCATCAATTGCTTCACGATATAGGCCGTGCGGTCGGTGTGTGTGTCGGTGGCATCGCGCAAGGCATGGACTTCAAAGATGTCATACATCATGGACAGGCACAAGCTGCCCATCAATTCGCTGTAAAACTGCATGTGGCGATCAACCATGCGGTCACGCAGCCTGTGGAAGCTGTCGAGCAAATGTCCTGCCTGCTCATCGGTCAGTGGAACGACGGGATCCTGGTTCAGCGAGATGCTGCCGCCAATGCTGTAATTGTTGGACGGCAACAGGTTCTGCAGGAATTTGTAGTCAGCGGCAAACCACTCCACCTGCATGTTAGGATGGGCGGCAAGATTGCTGACACGGTTAGGCATAGGTATTACCACCAGGTCGTTCTTCATGATGTGGTAGCAATGTTCATTGAACACAAAACTGCCCTCGCCTGCGGTACACAACAAGTGCATGCAGGTGTGGCTCAGCTGCGGGGCGTTCATCCCGTAGAAATCGGTAGAATATTGAAAATCAGTCTCCATAGGGGCAAAATTAGGCAATAAAAAGCGCATCATCAAAAGATTTGTGCAAAAAGTGAAAATTGTAGTGCTTTTTGTGAAAGTACTGCCGCGAAAAAACGATGTAATTTTGCCGTGTAATTATCAAAATCAAGAAAATAAAGAAAAAATGGAAGCAATCATTGTTGACCCCCGAAAAACCACTCCAGAGGAAATGGAGCGCGGCATGCGAGATGTAAAACTCGTATTCAACATCAACCAAACTATGCCTTACACCGAGGAATATAACAATCTGGTGAAGGAACTTTTTGGCGATAACCTGGGCGACGGAGCCATGGTGATGCCACCACTCAAGGGCGTGTGCTTCGACAGGGTGAAGATTGGCAAGGATGTGATGATTATGCCCGACTGCCTGATGATGTCGCGAGGCGGTATCACCATCGACGATCATGCCATGATTGCAGCCAATGTGCAGCTTATCAGCAACAATCATGATTTGCACGACCGCCAGTTACTTATCTGCAAACCCGTCCACATCTGTCGCAATGCTTGGATTGGTGCGGGAGCCACCATTCTGCCTGGCGTCACCGTGGGCGAGAATGCAGTCGTGGCTGCAGGTGCCGTGGTGACCAAGGACGTTGCACCTAACACCATCGTGGGCGGCAATCCCGCAAAGTTTATCAAGAATATAGAGTAATAAGATAAGGAGGACAAACTATGATTTTCGACAGAAACGAACAGAAAGCAGTTGTGGCACTCTTGGGTGCCGGCAGTATGGGAACCGCCATCGTGCGCCGCATCGCAGCGGGCAAGAAGATTTTGCTGGGCGACATCAGCGAGAAGGCATTGGAGC